>Ga0116146_1000005_pt1 | contig 246898 bp, 223 predicted proteins | sample AD_JPNHG2_MetaG_FD_89748 | JGI IMG/M metagenome (GOLD analysis project Ga0116146, IMG submission 89748) | Active sludge microbial communities of municipal wastewater-treating anaerobic digesters from Japan - AD_JPNHG2_MetaG | ecosystem: Engineered > Bioreactor > Anaerobic > Digestate | place... | reverse complement strand
ATGGTTCATTGAATGTGATGTGAAAATTAAATTCATGCTTATCACCAGTCTCATTTCCCAAATACATATGACACAATGAGGGTGACATCCCCTGGGTGATGCGCCATTCAAAATTTGATGCGTCAGGATATTCCATGGCATCATAATTGCCAATTTTTACAGAATATCCTTTTTTAACCCTGGATATTGATATATCCTTCACATTATTAAATACATTATCATTATTCATATTATTCTCCTTCTCAATATTACATCCCTTCAACCAGGCCCATAAAAAGCTTCTCAATGTCACCCTTTCGTGCTATAGCGTTTATCCACTCACTCGGAATGCCGGAATACCCATACAGGATCCCCGCCAGTCCGCCTGTCACGCACGCGGTAGTGTCTGTATCATACCCTAAGTTCACGGCCCTGAGCACTGATTCACTATATGATCCGGATGTGAGCAGGCACCAGATAGACGCCTCAAGTGTATCTATCACATAACCTGAAGATTTAATGGTATCTTCCGGTAATGAAGCAATCTTACCGCCAAACACTCGACGGAAATGTTGCAATTCCATCCTGAATGGATCCTTATCATAAATACCAGAAGCTTTATCTATTGCCTCATGGTACGCTTCCATAAGTGATTTCCCTTCAAGAAGATTCCGTGCAATAAGACAATAGATACCGCACGCAATAAGTGAACGTGGGTGCCTATGAGTAATTGACGATACTGCATGAACGCGGCTGATAAACTCATCGACATCCATTTTGTGAAATCTTACCGCCACAGGAATGATCCGCATGAGTGAGCCATTCCCATTATCTCCTTCGCTGTCGCCACCTGCCAATTCTGGTGAAATTCCACGTTTAAGCCGGCTGATGGCCGCACTGGTGGCATTTCCGATATCGAAAGCCTTGCCATAGGGCGTCCATAGGCCTTCCGAATACCACTTTATGAATCGGGTTGCCGTGTCGTTCAGATTAAACCCATGGAGCAGGCTATCAGATGTACAAAGCAAGAGCGATGAGTCGTCCGACCATGATCCGGCAGGCAGTTTAAATGTGCCGAAACCTCGCATACCGGTGACCGGGTCATGTCGCACTTCTTCTCGTGTCCTGAATTCCACGGGTACGCCAAGGGCATCACCAACCACAGCGCCCCAGAGTCCGCCGAGTATTTTGTTCTTTATGTTGTTTTGTTCTTCCATTGTTTGTCCTTTTAATGTATCTCTATGACCTCGCCCCTCCCCTACTGCTCAATTATCACCTCCGGGAAATACTCCCGTATGAACTTCTCCGCCAGCTCGAAGCCCATGTTCATGGACTTTTTCAGATCAACCAGGGCCTTCTCCTCGAGGTCGAGCCGGTAATAGCTGACACCCCGATTGCAGTAGAGATACGCCTCGTCAGGATTCAGTGAGATCGAGTTAGTGTAATCCTCGATCGCTTCCTCGTGCCGGTCCATTAAGGCATACAGGTTACCACGGTTGCAATAAGCCTGGGCCAGGTCGGGCTTGGCCTCGATGGCCCGGCAGAAGTCTTCAAGCGCCTCTTCATGCATCCCAATGCGCGCGAGGAGAACGCCTCTGTTGGTGAGGGCCATGTAATGATCCGGCTCGATCTCAATGGCACGGGAATAATCCCCGACAGCGTTTTCCAGGTCGCCCTTCCTGTCATAGGCGACCCCGCGGTTGTAATGGAGACGGGCAGCACCGGCAAAAAGATATATCGCCTTGCTGAAATCGTATATGGCTTCGTCAAATCGCTCCTTTTCCAGGTTATGACGCCCGCGGAGATAGAATTGCCCTGGGTCCATATCCTCTTCATCGAGGTCAAAGACCTCCTTGTTTATGAGGTACTCGTCAAGGTAGTCCATCTCCAGGGCCTGGAGCGTGAGGTACGATTCAAGGTTTTTTTTAATCCCCTCAATCCCCAGCAGGCCGATTTCGCTCAAGTGATCCTCGGTCAGGCGCATCTCCGTCATTATCCTGTCCATTTCTTCAGGCCCGTGTGCATTGATCAGTTTCTCGCTGAACAGGTACAGCTGGTATTCGTGGACCGTGAATCCGGCCATTGGGAGCAGGTTGAAGGGATCGTCAATCCTGTTAAGAACCGCGTTAACCAGCATGAGCATAGGGTCCCTGATTGGCCGGCTTTGATACTCACCCCGTGCTTTTTCCAGCAATTCCATGACGGTTTCGACATCGCCGTTCCACAGGATCTCGCGGAACTTCTGAGCCGGCGGAAGCTCCATCGTGTCGAGGATGTCATCCTCGAGCATGATGATCTCCTCAAAAAGCTTGCCGTTTTCTGCCGGGCCGCCACTCTCGTCAAGCTCGCGGTACATATTCTTGTACGTTTCAAGCTTTTCCCCAATTTCAATCTTTTCTTTCAAAACTTACTGCCTTTTTTTATTTTTATTTGTTTGCTACACTCCTTCCGGCACAATGCCTTCAGGTGCTATCCCTCACTTCCCCCTCTCCCGTGGGGAGAGGGGGACCGAGGGGGTGAGGTCACAACGCAGCAGGCACGGCATCAGCGCGCTGCGGCGCCCTCGCCCCAAAATCAAACTGCTCCACAACGATGCTGTTGTCGTACACGGTCTCGCCCTTGTCGTTATCATACCGGTACTGTTCGAGACGGCCGGTTATGAAGAGTTCAGCCCCTGTGGCAGCGTGCTCCGCAATGATCCGCGCCTGGTGTCCCCAGGCCGTCACCTTGTAAAACCCTGTCTTCTTGTTCGCGCCGAAATGCACGTCGTTCGCGATGAAAAACGTGCATACAGCGTTATTGTTTTCCAGCTCCTTGAGCGCCGGATCCTTGATAAGACGACCGTTGATGTGAACTTTGTTCATGGGTTACCTCCCATATACTGAAGATTTGTTCCCCGCGGGACCTCCGATGGGCGGATATGCCTGCGGGTTATCATAATAAACGTACTATATAGGAGGCCAGGAAGATATACATCGAAGGTTGATCTTGATAATTTTATTACTGCAGATTACTTAGAACGAGTTCAATGCTCTGCCGCGGATTTTACTAGAGGACATACAATAACTACCTCAGTCCCATCGCTGTTATATCCGGTCATTCTTTCATTATATAACAACTTATAATCGCATACCACATGTCCCGGATTATTTGTTATATGATATTCGCATTTTTTACAATCTTCCAGAGTGATCATCTTTGTAAAAGGCGGTAAAAAAGACTCATATAGCAACCAGGATATGCAATTTAATATTCCACCTTTATGCGAAAGAGCTGATGATTCTACTGGAATAATCTCTGTATATGGAAGTGCCCTTTTGAATATAGATAATGCAGTCTTATCGCTGTCTATGCCAAAAGTCGGCATCATTAGACTTGAGCCAAGATGAAGATAATTTATATGATTGCCGAAAGAGCTGGGAACGCCTTCATTAGATTCATCAATGAACAGCCCGTTGGGGATATCAATAAATTCAAAAGAATTCCCCAATTCATTTTGAATTTTGTTTTTAACGCCATCAATGAACCTGTTTTCTTCAACACAGCTTTTTGGATACCGTGCAACAACTAATCTGTTTTCCCCGATAAATCGAATCAAGCCGTCAACATGACCTGTTGTATCACCTGGTTCTTCATCAATAAATATCAATTTAGTGATCCCGAACATCTGGTTGAATAAATCTTGAATACCTTTTTCTGAAAAACCTTCGTTATCAGAAATAATCCTCTTTGTTACTATTGCAGTCCCACCGCCATTATGGGTGAAATTCCCCAAATCCCAGACAAAGGGGAATCGGATATTCTCATCATCTGACAATCCCGCCAGCACTTGACCGGCGTTGTCACACGGCTCTGCTTCATTGTAATCAAGATATGCCGGGCCATATTTTGCTTTTACATACATGCTTTTACCGGAATCGGCAACGGCGCAAAGAGGCGACCAGTCCCGAATCCAAATATCATACGGTTTACCATCATTGCCAAAAGGTATTTCAACAAAGGAAATGGATTTATTGATATTATTCTCTGCCAATATTTTGTTTATATCACTTCGCATTTCTCTCTTGCTGATTATTAAAGATATACCTACTGTTTTTGGAATCTGTTTTATTAAGTTGACGTAGAATGGAACCAGATGATTCCTGTTAGCGATTCCTCCAGGCCATACAAGAAATAATTCTTTCGGGATAGACCAATCGGGAATAAGCTTGTAATTAAATTTAGTAATTATCATGGGGTAGTAATAATATTTAAGTGATCGCGATCTTTACGTCTGGATGTTATTTGAAAATTCCATTCATTTATTATAATTCTACGCACTTCTCTGTCAGTCCTTGATCCATTCAAAATAGGTAAAGCCTATCCTGCCTTCTCTATATCCTTCTATCGAGTAAGTGCCGCCGTTGAAATCTATTGATGTGTAAATATTTCCTTCCTTGAAAAAATTGTCACTCCCATGTGGACATGGCGATTCAGCGCAGCCGCATCCAATATATTTAAGTTTTCTTACGCACGGACGAACGTTGAATAAATCGTCTGTGAAGGATGGGTCAATATGTGCGATAATTCTCTTTACTGTTCGTACTTTTAAAACAGGACAGTCACAATAGGCTTGCGTCGATATGAGATTGAATTTTTCTTCCTTCTCAAATCCCTCATAATGATCTCGATCTGCCATTTTCTTTTTACCTCCAGATATGGACTTGATTCTTCGGGGGATTTACATCACATAAAAATATGCTAAATATTTAAAGATTCGCCATCTTCCAGCCTTATGATATTATGATGCCCCAATATATTATACTGATCAGGCCTAAACGTATGTATTGGAATAAGAGCCTTCGGTTTTATGGATTCAACTACATATTTTAATGTGTCAATTGTAGCATGGCCGCTGGTATGCAAGATATATCGTTGAATCTGATTATCGTTTAAGAATTCCATCATTTTTTCCATTGATTTATCTTTAAGATAACCTTCCCACATGGAATAAATAAAAATAGAACCCTCCGGGTAGCTGAATTTTTTCAGGGAATTTAGCAATGATCCTCTAATTATCATCATGATATTGCGGGGATTATCCATGATTTCATCGCGGGATATCTTAAACGCTCCCATATCATGCATGAATTGTTCTTTTTCTTTGTCAGGCAGTTTATCAAGATACCTGCCGCCAAAGAATATTCTGATGTTTCGGTATGATTTTGAAGGATATGGAATTTTACCGAACTTTTTCAATTTCACCAGGATGTAGGCTGTATATACATCAATAACAAGCACCTTTTTCATTGATAACGCCGCCTTGTAAAAGCTAACGAGACGATCGATATTCTGGGAGGAAAAATACATGAACGTGAGACCTTTACAATTTTTTGACATCTCCACAGTTCTGTCAGTTATATCATCCTCTGTCAATAATCGGCCAAAATCCCTTCCCATCATGGTTCCCTCAAGCATCAGGGCATCTGCCCCGGTTGTTTCTTTATTTATGAACCGCGGCAAGGCGTATTTTTTTCTTCCATGATGTCTGAAATCACCGGAATAGATCATCTTTTTACCCTCTGACTCTATTAAAAAGGCATAAGAATCAAAGGCTGAATGGTCCATAATATAAGGGGTGATCGTGAAACATCCACAGGAGAATGACTTGTTCTTCCTGAATAAATGAGTATCAAGCACAACTTTCCCTAATCCATGTTTTTGATGTCCGAATAGCTTTGTGATTCTAATCAATTCGTTTGTCGCTTCACCAATATAAACTGGTACTTTCTGAGAAACATAATTATAAAAGCCGTAATGATCGGCATGAGGATGAGAAATTAGCAATCCATCTATAGGCTTTATAATCTTGTCGAATGCATATAAACCGTTGATATCAGGTAGAATATTATTAGTTAATTCGTTTTCTGGTATATCGGCATAGTCGTTTATATTAAAACGACTCCCATCAGAATTAACCAAAGGCATTCCAAGGTCTATTACAATACGGCTTCCATCGCTTTCGAGTTCAACGCAGGAGCCGCCGATTTCATGGGTGCCGCGGTGAATTGTTAGATTCATAATACTGATTCTAGTTTCATTGCCCAATTTCTATCGGGAGATATGGGTGTGAATGTAAATATTGGTTTAATGGTTTTCTTTGTGTTTCCAGAAATATAGGATTCAATAAAAATTGAACAAACACCTTGAGGCGTTTTATTCTTTAAGTCTTCTTTAATATTTTCGATTATAGAATTATTATTTGACTGAACATGATCAGAATTACAAAAAATTAAATTAATTGGCATTATGAATTTATTTGATGAATGCAATGCAACATGGAGTTTGTTGTTATCCTTCTTCACCTCTGTCTCCATTTGTCTATTGCCGGCATTGAATGGATGAATGAACTTTACTTCGATGGCAAACAGAATTTCATCATCAGTATTTCTTTGTTCTGTTAATTTTTTATCTTTATTAATAATATGCTTCATAGCTTCCAGAATATCCTGATGATGTGAAAATAATTTTTCAATGAATGTATTATTCAGAATGACTAAATCATAATTACCCCGATCGCCATGTCTGCCATCAATTTTCGTTAATGATTTGATTTCATCCTCGTTATAACCCTCATCTCTTAATTTTGAATCCTGATAACGAAAATTCGTGGGATATTCATGATGTATGAGTGACACTGGTACTTTTATATTTGATCTGTCTTTTTGTTCTTTTCCCAGAACAAACAAATCTGAATTACCTTCCATTATATCTTTTGAAAGAGAAGCATGAATATCTGATTCGGTGAAGTAGAGGAAAGGCTGTTCACGAAAACGATTTATTGTTTTACGTATCCCATTAAACACTGCATCCATTATAGCATCTTTTGATATTGAAGTTATTTCAGACATTTACCGCCTCATGAAATTCATATGATTTATTATTTTGAGTAATTGCTTTATAGTTAATATACAGATTATAAAAATATCGGGAACAATTTTTTCATTGAAACAAGAAGAAATTATCCAATTCCTTTTTAATTGAAACCTTGTACCATGTATTTGACCTGCTTATAAAATGATATACTCACAATTTCATGAATATATACCGAGTATTAACATATACATTCATTGTTGATCTCTGAAAAATTAGGTGTTAAATGGAAAAACAAACAATAATTCCCAACCCCGAGAAGAAACTCGCGGTAATTAAAAGGTTCCTTCACATAATCTCCCTTTTACAGAACCCGCGTGATCCCCATGACTGGAACGGTCACTCACTGGCCGACATTCTTTCACGAGATGAAGAGATAACAGTGCTGAGCGATAAAAACATCCGTGATTACATCAAGAACAACATAATAGATGAGCTTGGAATAGATGTAGACATTGAAAAAGGCGCCCGCAGGATCGAACTCTCTTCTTCCCTTGAAGGCGAGATGCTCGCCAATATTTTGAACCTCTATTGCCTTTTTGTCGCCACCGATTCATCGCGCACAGTTATTTTGAATCAGTTCATGAAACGGCACCCCGACGACTGCCTCTGGATGCTTGCAAGAATATACTTCGCGACAATTGAAAAAAAGCTGATAGAATTTGATTATACCACGAACGACGGACGCAGGATACACTGCGAAATGTGCCCCTTTCACCTTGTGTTAAGGAACAATAATCTCTACCTCTACGGACGACGCGCCGGCCAGGACCACACATCCCTTCTTATCGTTAACCGGTTTGAAAACCTTGTGGTAACAGATGTATCGTTCACGGAAGCGGCTCCGCCTGTCGATGAGGTGTTTCGCGACACGCTAGGGTCATTCCTGGGAAAGAAATATCATGTTCGTCTCAGATATACCAAGGCTATTGCTAATCCGATGGAGCAATTTCTGGGGATCCTGGAACCTGAAATTAACACCCTTGATGATAGTGAGCAATATGAAGCGCGATTTACCGTTTCAGACGATCTATATCTCTGCAAGCAGCTCTTTATGTATGGGAAAAATGTCGAAATTCTGGAGCCGAAGGAATTGCGAGAACTTATGATTGGGATGTTAAAGGAGTGTGGTGGACCCCATCGTCAAGACAGTTTTTTTCAAAAATAAGATTGATACTCATGCCGCTTGATAAGCCATATCAGGTGTTATTCCACCAATCGATGAATGTGGCCTGAAGCCATTGTATTTCTCGATATAGCGGGCAATCCCTTCCCGGCATTCTCTCACGTCATTGTATTCCTTAAGATACACCTCGTCATACTTGAGACTTCTCCAGAACCGTTCGACAACCACATTATCCAAGGCTCTGCCTTTGCCATCCATACTTATGCGGATTCCTTGCGATAAGAGTTTTGCCGTGAACGCCTCGCTGGTAAATTGAGATCCCTGATCGGTATTAAATATCTCAGGCTTCCCATAATGCCGCAGGGCCTCGTCGAGGGCGGATACACAAAAATGGTAATCCAGCGTATTCGACAACTCCCATGATAAAACCTTGCGGGAAAACCAATCAAGAATCGCCACCAGATATACGAACCCATGCCGCAAACGGATATATGTGATGTCGGTGCACCAGACCATGCCTGGACGGTTAATATCAAGCCCGCGAAGCAAATAGGGATATACCTTGTGGTCCGGATGAGGACGGCTCAATTTTCGCCTCGGATACAGGGTTTCGATGCCCATAAGCCGCATCAAGCGCTGTATTCGCTTACGATTGACCCATGTGCCTTCCAGGCGAAGCCGATCACGCATATGGCGGCTGCCCCAGGTCGGATTGTCAAGATACAGTTCGTCAATCCGTTTCATGATAGCCAGGTTCTCTTCAGTCTCTCCATTTGGCTCGTAATAATATGCCGATCTGGATATACCGAAAAACCTGCACTGCTCACTAATACTCATAGGCGCTTCTGGGCTGATCAATCCTCTTCTCCAGGAATACGGCTGATCCCAAGCGTTTTTTTTAACCAGTCTATCCGCACCTGTTGATGCCCAATGGTCTTATATAACTGCTCTCGTTCCTTCTCGATCTTTTTGACGTCGGATTCTGCTTTGCTTGAAAACAGTTCCGGGCCTTTTTCAAGAAGCTCTTTCTTCCACTCAGTAATCTGTTGTGGATGAACCTTGAATTCAGCAGCCAATTCGGCTATCTGTTTTTCGCCTTTTATGGCCTCAATGGCCACTTTAAACTTGAATTCTTTGTCCCGATGTGTTCTTTTTGCTTTCATAGGTCCCCTTGTTTTTTATCGACAACAAATCATTTCTGTTGTCCAATTTTCGGGGTCCACTATAGAGAGTATGGGAGTATATAGCTGAAACTTATCTACTTAAATACATCGTCGAATAATCGGAAGCAATTTTTTTAATATTCCAATTTGCAATCAAGGTTTCGAGTTTAGTTATAATATAGTGGCAGATTTATAAGTATATTCCAGGACTATTTTACGCAAAATCATAACCTTCTTACTCTCTTTTTATTTCATCAATTATCTCTTGAAATCTTCTATCAACGTATTGATAATTTTTTGCAGATCTAACATTTCTGCTTCTTGAAGCAATATCATGGATTAGCTTTTTTGTAACACGATGAGAAGTCTTTAATATTTCTAAAGATAAAGGAGCGCCTATGTTACTAAAAAAAACCTTTCTTGAAGAAGAATATGGTCCAAAAGATGACTCGCCTAAATAGCAAAGTATTAACCATTCAACAAATTGAATTAATAATTCTTCTGGACAAAATTCTAGCCCTCCGATTTCCATAAAATTTCTTAGCAATTCACCATGAGATTGGTTTTTTTTAAAACCATATCCCACCTCCTCAAATTTTCCATATAGCGCTTTAAAAAAATCAGCAAATATTGTCTTTTTTAAATAGGGGAAAATTCCTGCTGCATTTGCAACACGAGCTTCAGAAAATGTCGGTGGATTTCTTTTAAGACGTTCAACAAAATCATTCGAGCAATCAATTATTACTTGATTGTTAGTATAAGGCCTTAATATCAGTAGAACATTAAAGCTATTTTGCTTTACTATTTCTGGATGTTGTTGATTTAATGAGGTACTTATCAAAAATTTATATATTTCTAATTGACGCATATTTGGCGCATGTGAATAATCTGAAATAACAGTTTCGCCCAATACAACTGGAACAGGCTTTTCAACAATTTCTTTTACATCAGTTAATTTAAGAAGGCGTACAGGATCCCTGGATAATACTACATCAATTGTAGTTTTAAATATGTATACACAATCTTCAATTCCTGCTTCATAATCATTATCTTCATGCTCTAAGTCCTTTCTTATATCGTATACTCTTAACATTCTTCGCCATTCTGGACGAGATAAAAGCCCCATATAATATGCAAGTTCAATAGTTCTTGAAACAGAGTAATTTTCAATATCTTCAGGTTTTGAGGCCCTAGGTAAAGCATGTGAAGATGCAACCTCTTGAGCAATATCGAGACCTGCAATAATGATTTTTTCCTTCAAATCATGAATAGATGCATTAAACAACCTTTGGCAAGCTGAGCTAGGATCAACTTTCATTAAACGTTGTACTCGATGAATTAAATCTTTTGCTTTCCATTCTGGCCTTATTTTTTCAAGAAGTTCAGTAGCCCCCGATTGCTCAATAATTTCCTGATTTACTGCAGGTATTATTTGTTTGTCATTTTTCATCTTGAATCTCCATGCAATACGGATAACCATAAAACTATATGAAATTATTTACGATAAATAATCTTGAAACATTAATGCTTCATACCACAGACATCTTTTCATATATCTAATCACAATATCAAATCCACAACTCGATTTGTACTTAGCATGTTAAGGGGCACCACATATTGCTTAGTAGGGATTATTAATCAAAATTAATATAAGATACCTACTTCAGGATACCATATTCCCGAACGGAAGAACATTCCTATCGAATACTGTTTTCCGTATTTGTTTTGAAGTAAACTATTATGTGCAATGATTTTATCATGTAATATATTTTCATTATCAGAACTATCTCTAATAGTCTCTATAATTATTTCCTCCAAAACATTTGCATCAGAAGCACCAATAGGGACTATTGGCCCAACTAGCAATGGCTTATTATCAGATTTCTCATAAAAGGCCCAAAATGTACCCGGGAATGCTGATTCACATGATCTCATATATACTACCATGTGTTTTGGTAGAACCCTAAAATATTCTTGATAATTCCTTAAATTAATTGAATTATTACTAGTCCACAAATTCGTTCCCGTATTGCCAATTCCATGTGCACTTATTATTAATAAATTAATATTGTCATGGTTTGATTTCAGCATATGTGCAACTATTTTGAACAATTTAGATTGAAAATCTTTTTCATCAACAAATTGCTCATAAATCTCTCGGTAATTAAATAAATCACCGCCATTTTTCAATCTTTGTGTTATGCAAGTATATGGCAAACCTGCCGAGTTTAAGCTTTCTTCTTCAAGAATAAATATTTTCATTAAATTATCTCACTCTAATCGGAATTCGACAATCAACAGTAAGACAGGTATTTCTTGGTCATTTTGCTAGATATTAAAAAAACAGAAAAAAAACCCATATCCATGTTTATCAGGAATCCTGTACATTAAGCGCGTCCTCTTTGCCAAATCAACGAAACTGAAAACATGTTTGATAGGATCCAACCCATATGAAGATTATTTTTTCATTTTTGAATGCATTTTTAATACTCACTTAGATGTGTTATGCGTTCCGTATAATAATATTTACAATATGTCAATATCTATTTACGGCTTATTCGATATATGATCATTCCTAATATTTATTGTGGGGTAAGCGCCGAAGATTAATGATCCCCGGACAGGATTTGTAGACACCCTATTATCGAAGGCATTTCACCAAAACTAATTTCCTCTAGCCATCATCATTTGTATTATATGAGCTTTCTCATGATGGCTTCTAACGATAGACATCGGTCTCGATCTTAGTCGTACAAAAATTATAATCCGGCTGTTAAAAACCAGGAACCGTTTTTCAAGTGGATATACAATTGGCCTTTTCCCCATCCTATCGTGAGTTTCAACTTAAAAAAGCATTCGGCGCAAACAAATCCCCAAGGGTTTTTTTTGGGGTCCAGGCATGCATCAATCATAAATCTTCTGTTTTCAAATGGACTTCCGCACAGGTCGCATGCTCTCGGATGATCAATTAATGTAATATTTTCTTTCTGACTAAACTTTTCTAACGCAATTAGCTCGCGTTCATAACCATCAATCGGTTCATAAAATAATTTATATTCTTTCATAAATAATATTCCTCCCGTGTCTTTATCTCTTAATGAAAATTTCAAACAACATTGTTGTCATCAAATAAATGAATAATTAGCTCAATTTATTAAACTCCCCACATACTAATATAATAAAGCTATTGGGTTAAGGCATTGCCTTGAATCGATGGCGAACAATAGAAGGTAATTTTGAATATATCTTCTAAAAATAATATTCAAGGAGGTTTCATATGAAACCATATGTTTCTATTTTTAACAATCCAAGCAATATCCGGCGCAGAACCAGGGTATCGAGGTATCACAAACAACGCGAAAGTATGAATAGAAAACCTATCATACCACCGAGATATATTCCACTTAAGGAACGTCTCGATGAACAAGTAGAAGAAAAGCACATTACTCCGGTTGTACAAAATGTCTTTGTTTTCAATTTCAATGGTGGAGAAAACATTGAGGATTTACTTCCTGGAATTTTGAAGTGCATTAACCAGGCAGCTCTTTGATCAAAACATGAACTAAGATTCCAGGCAATTCAAATATGACTGAAATCTTAGTTCCTTATCTTTTTCATTAAGTATATCTCTGAAGTATTGTCTATAGACATTTATTTATCAATTTTTCAGAGATTACTTTACTAATAATAAAACCCATCTGAGGAGGATAATACTATGTCCGGAATAAATATTGATGATAAAACTTTAGTCAGATTCTTTTATAAATCAAAAAAGAATTTCATGGCTGAGATGCAGGGGAAAATGAAACCCGAACAAATGGATCAAGCTATTGATATGTTTTTTTCACCTAAAAGAAAGAAATTTACTGAACAGGAGAAAGAAGAACGTAAACGGCGTATTTTGAATCAAATTCAGCGAATCAACAGGGATTTTGGCATAAGTAAAAATTTAATAAAAATAAATCAAAAATCCCAAGACCAAGTTGACCTGCTTGTACGAGAATCAGAGTTTTCAAAGAACAGAAAAGACAAACTCAGAATCTTTTTAATAGAATTGATTCGCTGGCGAAAATATTTTGAGAGTCTTACCTACGAACAGCTCCGGGCCATGGAGGGGATATACTGGGACGTTACTGTTCATGCCCTTAATGGACTCACTCCCCTGCCATCAACCCTTTTAGGTCGTTGGGTATCCGGTGATGTGCCAGCAAGAAAGCCGGCTGATGCGTTTATGAATGATATCATAGCAAAAATAAAAAATGAAGATAAGAAGTTATTGTTCATGGACGCCTATTACCTTGATAAAACCGGAAAAAAGTATGTCCTTAAAAAGTCTATTACAGAAGAACAAAAATCTGAGATGCGAAAAATCATGAACGAAATCAGTTATTGCAATAAAAGCGGTACAAAATATATTGATTTCCTAAAATACCTGATTGCTGAAAAGGTAGTTGAGTTAAAAGTCCAATATTCAACGCTTGGAAAATGCAAATACTATAAAATTAATATATAATCTAGACATAATAGCATAAATGTATTTATTTCTTGGGAAACATAATTGGAGAAAAAACAGCATTTTCAATACCCCAGAATTCTAAATGCCCACTTCCACCATCCATATCATGAAATCCAGCAGGATATCATCTACCAACTGGTTCGATAACTGTACTCCCGTGGGAGCATGGGCGCTTTTTCGAACTCCGGGAAGCGCCTTTTTATTTTCCGACCATTGTTGTTGCAATTATTGACAAAATGGTCGGTTCGGATAATGTCTTCCCGCAGCATTACGATAAGACTCGAACTCCACAAACTACACTTAGAATAATTTATAGAAATCAAGATTTTTCTCTTGATTATTGTAACCCATTGGGTTACATTAATTTTGTGATAAAGAGTTTTAAACACAAAGGGCTGGAACAATTCTTTGATACTGGCAGCAAAAAAGGAATCCAGCCCGACCATGCATCGAAACTCGAACGTATTCTGGACAGGCTGGCAGCTGCCAAAAAACCGAAAGACATGAACCTGCCAGGTTATAAATTACATGTGTTATCCGGCAATAAGGCCGGTACCTGGGCAGTGAGCATCAGCGGTAATTGGAGAGTGACATTTAAATTTGAAGGTGAAGATGTGATAGTCGTTGATTATATTGACTATCATTGAAATCAACAAGGATTAACATCATGAATATAACAAAAAGAAAACCTGTGCATCCGGGGATCGTACTTCTTGAAGACGTGATAAAACCCCTCAATCTGACAATTACCAAGGCGTCTGAATGTATGGGTATATCCAGAAAAACACTTTCAGAATTGGTGCATGGCCATTGTACGCTGACCCCCGAAATGGCCGTGCGGATTGGCGAAGCCACAGGTACCACCCCGGAAAGCTGGCTGGAAATGCAAAACAGGCTTTCTCTATGGGAAGCCAAACAGCATAAACCCCGAGTCAAACCATTGGCTGATATGTGTTGTGAAGCATGATAGATTTTAATCCTGTTTACTGCCCCACCATCCAGATCATGAAATCCAGCAGGATATAATCAATCAGCTGGTTCGAATACTGTCTTCCCGTGGGAGCATGAGGCGCTTTTCGAAATCCGGGAAGCGCCTTTTTTATTTTCCGACCATTATTGTAGCGATTATTGACAAAATGGTTGGTTCGAATACTGTCTTCCCGCTGCATTACGATAAGACTCGAACTCCCTTAAAGGCATTCATATCAATCATTTTTCTATTGACCATTCTGTATATTTTTAATATATTGACATTGTAAAGATATTATAAATGGATAAATTTAAGGCACATTATTCGCTGTTGCGGGTTAAGGCCCTGGTCAAAGAGGGCCGATATCGAATTACCGCTGCAGCTATTAAAAGCGGTTTTGAGGATTTTTCACTATTATCAGAAGATCTTGCCGAATGTGAGCTCAGGCTTGAAGCATCGGACTTATACAAGTCAATGACGAGCCGTTTTGATGCAACCTTGTAGCAGGACGTTTATCATACAAGGATTATTACCAAAATAGCCTATATTAAACTGCAAATTCTTGATGATGAAACGGTGATAATCTCATTCAAGGAGAAATGACATGAAAGAAAAAAAATGGGTTGATTGCCCTTCCTGCGGGTCTAAAGGAACCATGAAATACAAAAAAGGCATGTCGGAAACATACCGCAACCCCGGATATGAACCGATAACCGTGACCAACCTTGACGGATATTTCTGCTCTGCCTGCGGTGAAGGGATATACAGCATTAAATCGAGTAAAATCATAACATCGAAGCTGACTGATGAAAAAGCGCGCCAGGACTCAAAACGGGTCGTCGCCTCTGACCTCATTGATGTTGATTCGGTTGCGAAGAAACTTTCGGTTACCAGGCAGCGAGTGCACCAGATGATGGATGAAGGTAAAATATCATATGTGTATGTCGGGAAGCACAGATTCCCAGTCAGGGATAATGAAAGCTCGTATAAGAAGTTAAAGAAAAGAATACATACGATAGCACATAATTGATTATTTTATACTTCCACCGCCCAAATTATAAAATCCAGCAGGATATCATCCAAGAGCTGGTTCGATAACTGTACTCCCTTGGGAGCAGAATAGGACGTTTTAGAACTCACGGTAACGTGCTTTTTGTTTATATGGGAACGCTTCGTGGTTCCGGTAAGGGCGGGATCATTATCCGTCAGCCCAGCTCCCGGTTGAATTTCTATCTGCTCATTCATGGCCATTATAGGCTCTTTCATCAAAAAGATGTAAGGCTTTTTCCATTGGATTCCCACAGTCTCTTTATTGACAGCGATGCGCTCAGTCTTCTCATTTATTATCCGGGACTTTTTATCGTAATCAGCCGACGGCGGCGCACCCTACCGGGGATGCAGTACCATCAGGCATTTTATTGTCAACTGATCCGGGAAATAATCATTCCTTGCCGCCCATTCATTGCGCGATTTTTCCACCCATCGGTCGAGCTCAAACGGCTCCATGTAATCGAGACAGGTGTCCTCATCCGGTGCAGACCTGATGACCTGCATTATTTCATCCACATGATTGCTGTTAAGAACAATCCCCCCCTGTCTGTTAAAAATTGCGGGATACAGTCTCGATTTGCTTGAAAATAAAACATACAAGCTCACGTCTTTTACTGCCGCCTGTTTAAAGCTCCTGATTCCGTCGGGAAGCCTTCTGTATTTTTTCAGCTCATGGTCCTGGAGGCCCGCCAGGTCATCAATGAAATTACTGGTGCTCAGATGGTCGGCATTTTCTATAAACCGCATGACCTCGTCGAGTTCAAGGTCCGCGTCGCCAAAATTATGCATGCATCGCGCAAGCTCGGTCATCTCGAAGGCCTCGCCTTTTTCCTCCACCATTACCGGGATGTCGGCGAAAGACCGCATCTCCCTGTTTTTGGCCACAAGTCGGTTCTGCCAGTTAAGGGCGTGATGGATATCGCGATTGCCCATCGTTGACGGAATGAGATTGTACACGTATATCTCCCTCGGCACCTTCCATGGCCGCAGTATTCTTCCCATTCGCTGCGCCAGCACCAGGACGGTCCACGGCAGATCGAAATTGATCATTACCGAGGCGTCCTGGAAGTTGAACCCTTCGGACATGGCCGTGGTCGCCACGAGAATATCGATGGCACTCTCGTCGGTCTCCGCTCCATCGTCATCGCCCTGTATGTCAATGCTGTTGGCGACAGGGGCGAATCTCCTTATCAATTCCTCAATGTCTTCACTTTTATCCACGGTGTGCGCCACGGACTTCCCGGGAACAAGCCTTCCAATAATTTCGGTGATGTATTTGGCAGTCTCAATATAAAAGCAAAATATCACAATTTTCTTATCAACATGGGTTTTGACAATATCCATCAACCTGGCGATCTTATCCTCGATGGCGGATGAATGTGCGGGATCGATATACGGAGCGATTTCCAGGCGCATCTCCGATGTTACCTGTGTAAGTTTGTCCTGGTTTTCAAAACGCATCTTCCTGAACCCCTCCTCCCTTTCCATCTTCGCGAGGAGTTCATCGGCCTGTTTCATGGAGGAGCAGAACTGGTGAACGACCCTCGCTTCGAAAAGCGGGTCGCGGTCGCCCGAGAGATAATCTTCGAAAAGAGAACCGTTGTCTTCATTGGCCGATCTGCGGTTGAGGAGCCCGCTTTTAAGAAGCCTTACCATCATGCCGTCGCATTCGTTTCGGTATTCCATGTTCTTCATGTGTATGACCCTCGGGAAATACCTTTTCTGGTCGCCCGAGAAGAGGACAAAGCGCTCGTTCGCCGGATCCCTGTAGCTGAAGTGGGTCACCACCGTGGGCGATGTGAGGACTACTCCGGGGGAAATTTCCGAAAGCTCTCCGGCATTGATCACTTGCCAGGGGATGCCATGGTTTTCTCCCATGAGCGTTTTTTCCGTTCCACGAGGAGGAAGCAGGGCCAGCTGGTTATTGATATCATCAATTCCCCTGCTGTAGGGGGTCGCTGTCATGAGCAGCACTTTGGCCTGCTTGCTCACGGCGTCGATTATCCTTCTGTTGCGCAGCCGTATTTCGTTGCCTTCTTGGGAATTCCTCAAGTGGTGGCTCTCGTCAAGTATAATGATGGTTTTACCGTTCGCCCTTCGGAGTTCCCCCTCGAGCTCGGCGATATCACGGTAGTGCCGCCAATCCTCGACCGAAAGAATGTAATATGAGAATTCGATGCTTGACAGGCGTGCAGCGCGCATCGTTCGCTGCCACATTCGTTTCAGCCCCGCTGGACACAAAACAATAGCTGCATCTATCTGGTTCTTCATCCGTAAGTATGCAACGGCATGAGCCGCCATAATGGTCTTTCCAAGGCCGGTGGAAGCCACAAGCATCGCGCCCCCGAATTCCTCGATATTACGAAGAATACGCGAGACCACAGGACGCTGATACCCTGCCAGCTGAGGCAACGTGCCCGTCTCTTCGTCGTCGGGAAGTCCGTACAGTTCGATGAGTGAACGAATATATACATCAAAGGGTCGGTAAATTTTGAGCCATTCATCAAGACGATCGAGCAGCTCTTCGGCGATGCAGACGGCCTTATCGTAATAATAATCGAACTTTTCAACAAAAAATAAAACATCGTCGGTATCATAAATTGCAATACCCGCTTCACGGCTCGCAACAAGTCCATGCCTGGTAAAATTGGCCGAGGTGACCACGGCGGCCCGCTCATCGGCGATGTACAGCTTGGCGTGATGATATATATAGCGCGGGTCCATTGAGGTAGGGCCCTCATTGACCGAAACATTGACCAGGAACCTGCGGCTCCTGACAGCATCGCGAAGCTCCTCCATCGCTCTTGTCCTGTCATCTAATGGGGTCGTGGCGAGCGATTCAAAAAATTCCGAGATTACCTCGCTTATCCTGTCTGCGCCCGTGTCCGGACGGCCCAACAGGAGCCTGACTTCCTTGCCTCGAAGCACCTCCCTGAGGCACTCATATCCCGCCGGCTCGAAATAGGCTGTTGCGATACGCACAACCGACGCGTCTTCAATCGTAGACCGTATAACGCGTAATGCCGCGCCCCCTCCTGAAAAGAAACGGGATAAGGATGCATTATTATTTTGAGGAATATTCATAGTTCTATTTGCCCTGTGCATCTTTGTTGTCAAGAATTATCCTTATCAAGCGATTCCAGCAATAAGACCGATACCTCTTTTCCACGGGAAGCTTAATAAGTTCCGGGCATTCTGTGGATACGGAGAGAAAATGAGAATTACATAACAGTACTTACCCAAAGCACATGCCTCGCCCTGGCATGACCCACGTAGAGCAATTCCTCAGCAAGGAAGCGCGCCTTTTCTCCAGGGCCCGTTTGCAGAAGACACACTGTTTTTCAGACATGTTCCGATCTTCTATTCATGCAAGAGTTGTTCCATCTCCGTGAGTTTATGCTTGACTTCATCAATACGGCCGGCGGTATCGGGGGTTCGCTCCATGAGGGATTCAACTAATTTAAGCTCGTTGTTGACATACAAGAGGGTCTGCTCCATCATGCGGTCCATTTCCCTGTAAATCTTCCCCGTTAAGTCCGAAACAAGGCGGTGGATATTTTTGTCCACTTCACCGGGGATCTGACCGGCGAAAAAACGGGCGAAAATCTTCCTGAAGATAAACATGGGGAACAGGAACCAGAACATGTCGAGATGGAAATCAAAAGCCCTGCTTATTGAGATATCCGGTCGGCGTATATCGAACACAAGTTCTCCCCATTCTTCGGAATGCATGGAAATTCCGAGAGACTTGCTTATGTTTTCATTAAGCCGCTGGCGGAAAGACTTGAGATAAAAAGACAAGTGCTTCTTTGCGCCGGTTATAATATACGAGGAACGATCCTCTTCCAACAACAGCTTTTTTATTTCCGATGAGAGGGAATCTTTTATCCATGCTTCATATTGTTTCGTAAACGAGTAAAGCGTGCCTTTCCACCCGGGAAATGATTGTAAAAAATCAGCGGTCAGTCTCTCTATAATGGGTTTAATATACTCCTTCATATATTCGAACAGCGTCTCACGCGTTTCGTTTTTATAGCTGTCAAGAATGAACAGAAGTTCACGGCGGACATAGTGGGCGTTCATATGCTCTTCAAAGACGGCCTTTTTGAGTTTTTCAAGCTCGCCGCGTTCGACCTTGGATGCCTGTCTCGCAATTTCAAGGTATGAAATACATGATTTTATCAGCGTGGATGCCTTATGGCGCACGATAGTATTGCGAACTTCGTCAACACGAACAAGCAGAGGACCAATGATCGAGGTTTCAATTTTATCAACATGCTTCCGCGTGTCCTTAACGGTAGAAAAGGGACACAGGGGAAACGAGCGCTCAAGGTTTGTATTTAACGCGTTTTCCGTAAAAGATACAATATCCGCAACCTGCTTTTCAGAATACAGGTCAATCTTTGTAATTATTATATAAACTTCCGGGGAATAACGGAGGACATCCTCCAAGAGACGCATTTCGACCTCTGAAATCGGACGTTCGGCGCTCATCACGAAAAGAACGGCGCCAGTCTCGGGAAACCAGCCAAGGGCCGTTTCAGTGTTGTGCTTCCATACGCTCCCGATCCCGGGCGTATCGATGAGCCGGGCGCCGCCCCATTTTCTGAGTTCCGTGAGCTCGACATCGACTATGGCCACACCCTTCTCGTTTTCAGGATTGCCGGATTCGGATACATATTCGTCGAGATCTTCAATTGTTGTTTCACGCACGCCGCCGCCGTTGAAGGTCACGAGCGCACGGTTGTTTTCCCCCGGAGAAAGCCTGGTAATGACTGACGTCACGGGAATACTGCCCACGGGAAGGACCGCCGTTCCGGTGAGGGCGTTCAGGAACGAACTCTTGCCGGCTTTGAATTGTCCGAGAACGGCTATGTCGAGGTAACGCTGTTCGTTGACGAAACGCAGCACGGAACCGGCGACCTTTTCAATGCTTTGAAGGTTAAATTCAGTGCTTACAGCTTCAACGACATGAATCGCGCTTATTGCGCGTTCGCGTAAAGAAACCGCATTTTCAATCATGTTTATGACCTCCTTATTGCCCTCTGAATAGAAACAACGCGACCCCCGAGCAGATGATCGCCATGATAAAGGCCAATACGGCCATTTCTACGGCAAAAGCGGTTTTCTTTTTTCTGCTTATTCCCGGAAAATGACTCCAGCCGCTGTAAGCATTCATAAATGCCATGACTGACCCAATTATGCCGAAAGGGACGGCGAGAATCACGATTGCAAATATGACCCGCTTGTCCATGTGCGCATCCTCATTGCTTCAGCTTGGTCGCGAACACGGCTGATGCGCCGAGTTCACGCTCTATTTCAAGGAGACGGCTGTATTGTGCGATCAGCTCGCTCCCGCAGGCCGATCCAGTCATGGTCTGTCCGCCTCACATAATGTGGTCAAAGCCCCGAGAAAGCCGGTAACGAAAAAAAGACGAAAGGACGGATTTATCATGTTTTTTTCGCTGGCGAGAGAGAATATCGAGTTTATCAAAAAACAGCCGGAAAGATTTACGAACAATGCGCCTATGGGGAAACGATCGGTGAATAATTTGTCGGCCAGCAATGAGATTAAATAACGGGAAACCGCCCCGATGCTACCTCCAGCCGCTACGAAAAGTATCTTTTCCAAATCTCCTCCATAAATATATATCCATAGTATTCATGCAGGAGTCATCAGCCATCGGGCAGTTAACGGTGAACTCCATCACCTTTGGCACGGTGATCATTACATATTCAGGTTAACACAAAAACATAATAGACATTTATATGTCAAGAACATATTCATTACGTGACCACTGTTTGCATTAAGACTCTTCGATACGTTGTTTCACCATCACTAGTGCCTTTAATCGTCCGTCAGCCATACGGACTTCTTCGGGCATCTCCATACTCAGCGCCATTTCTTCCATAATTTCACAAATGGATTCATTTTTCATATCAACCAGAATATCCTCAATGTCCTGCCGCAGGTGCCATGGGGCATTTATTATTTCAATCATCCGGTTCACGATGGTACTGCGATCTGCACTTGAAGCAAAGGCCCTGCCGATCGGATGTCTGTGCATGTGACTTTTCTTTTCCCTCTCGGTTTCAGGCCAGGACCTGACTGAGCCGGCAATTGACGACTTGACCCCCGCAAGAAAAAACAGGAATACCGGCATTATCTCGCCCCGGGCGTCGATCAGCATTTTCCCGGCGACAGCGATGATCTCTCGCCCCTCATAGCCTATTACCGGTCCGACGAAAACATAAAAGACCCGAACCTTTACGCCCGGTTCACGCTCACCACAACGAAAATTTATGCGATACTGGGCCACAAGACCGACCGCATCTTCGCCGGTGTCAAACCCCTGCTGGAGCATTCGATCTATGCGGCCTGGAGGTCCTACCAACAGGGATATGACGACAGGCGTCGTACCACTTGTACCGCCTGTCGGTATTGACGCCCAATGGGCACAAATACGTCAACATGCCGCGCCGGCATGGGCAGATCAAGCCGGGCATCGAGATAGTGTTGAACGACGTACAGGATAAAAGCATGGAACGTGTCAATCACGGCTACATGGTCCGCCTTGCATACAATTACGCCCGGCGCATCGGATACGGAACCTGGCATGACTACGACCGTCTCTTTTTCAGGGAAAAACTGGGCACAAACCGGGCCCCTCCGACCGGGCACACCGAGGGGATCTGGTGCGAATCCGGCATACGAAACACGCACCGGTTCTATTCCAACGCCGGCGGCTATTACGACTTCAAGGGCGATTTCAATCTGCTGGTTGATGTATACGGTGGATATTTCATCGGCGTGGACCGGAACAATGCCGAGCAGATCGGCGGCTATCTTCAGGATTACGGGGTGACGCACGGCTATTAGTCGCCGAATTTCTACCATCGCTTGTACGTGATCTCGCGCCTACAGGTCGGATTCCCGATCCCATTCTGGGACGCCCGCATCCAGCCCGGGTTCAACATGATATACATGCCGACAAAGAACCAGGTCATCGGTATGGGCAGGGGAGCCATCTGGAACCGGTGGCTGGTGCTCATGGCGTTTGAAAAGAACCAGACGCCCCAATGATGAAGGCTACCGCCGGGTAACGGCTACCTGCGTCGAAGCAGAATGGCGGTGAGATCGTCCCTCAGGGGCCGGTTGCCGATGAAGCGTTCCATGTCTCCGATGATGCGGGCCATGGTCCCGTCGGTGCTTCCGGCCGGGGCCCGCCTGAAGGAATCAACGAGACGGTCAAGGCCGTAGCGGTTTTTCGCGCTGTCGATGCATTCCACGAGGCCGTCCGTGTAGGCCAGTATCAGGTCGCCGGGGTTGACTTCAAACGTGACAACCGTGAATTTCGGCACGATGGAATCAATGCCGAGGAAGCCTCCCCGTATGTCCTGTCCCGCGTTGTCGATCACGCTGACGTCTCCGGCGGCGCTTCGCATGAGGAGGTGCGTATGGCCGGCATTGACGTATTCCGCCGTGCCGTCGTTGAAGCGGATAAGCATGCCGGTCATAAAATCGTCCAGCTTCCCGATCTCCTTCACCAGTTCATTGTTGATGGCCGTCAGCACCTCGTCCAGCGGCCGGTCCCTCATGGCATTGAACCCTTTAAAGACAAGGGACCGCGCTATTATCGTTATAAGTCCCGCGGATACGCCGTGGCCTGACACATCGAAAAGGGAAACGCCCCGCAGCGTGTCGCCTGCCTGGTAAAAGTCATAGAAATCTCCCGAGACCGGCAACAAAGGCCTGAAGACGGTGCTGATCTCCCACGCCGTATCATCAGGCGGCGTACTGTGAAACAGCCTGGACTGTATCTGCGCGGCCATCTCCATCTCGACCTGCATCATGGCCTGGAATTTACGGAGCTGGCGGTTCTCCCTGAGGTCATATCCGACGAACACAACGCCCAGCAGGTCGCCTTCGCTGTCGCGGAGGGCCGACATTGACAGCCGCACCGGGATATCACTCCCTGCACGCGGCATGATATTGACCTCTATGCTGTCGTGGTCCAGGGGGGACTCCTTGAACCGTGAAATCGCGTCCCCGACAAGTTCCCGCTCCCTGATCAAGGAGTGGATCGCCTTTCCCGTGATATCGTCCTGTTCCATCTCCATGATTCTGCGCGTATGCGGGTTTGTCTGCCGTATGAAGCCTTCGTGGTCTGACAGGAAAAGGAGATCGTTCATGCTGTTGATGATCGTGCTGGCCGCGAAGGACGTGTCGATCTTCATCATGCCGTATTTGTGTATCGCGTACCAGAGGCCGAACATCCAGACCAGGATTATGATCGGCGCGATCAGGGGATAGCGGACAACGCCGGCGAACGGAAGGATGTTGTCGAAAACCGAGGCGCCTGTCAGCGAGATAATGGAGGTCACGAGGAAAATCCGTACCTGTTTTCTCACGCGCCGGTGGGGGCTCTTCTTACCCCACCGGTACAGGGCGTACCAGGCGATCCCCAGGACCAGGTAATAGGCGGTAAGGTAAAGAAATATCCAGACCGGCCCGATATCGTAGACCGTTATCCACCCGCCTGACACGCGGTGCATCAGGGAGGTGTCAATAAGAAAGCCGTTGACCCATATGAATGCCGCCGCCGGCGTCCCGTAGACCACAAGGTAAAAGACCTTCCCCGTCAGATGCTCATTTCTCGACAGCAGCATCACCAGGTGGAGGATGAAGGGGATGAAGAACAGCCATCCAAAGGTCGACAGGTGGTACCAGCAGAATGCCACATCCACGTCTTCACTTATATGCATGAAGGCGTAGGCGAAGGACCATAACGCAAAATTCATGCAGACAACAAGCATCTGGATGTTGATGCGGGATTGCCTGTTAAGCTGATAGGTCGTTATGCCCAGATACAGGTATATCAGGAAAGAGAAAAGCAACAGGGTGGATACAACATTCACCGTTTCACCCCATGCCGGCGGTTGCTACGCCTGGATCCGCGATTTTGATCATATCGCACACATGGCCCCCATAGTCTAAAAAAATTCAAAACCATTCAGTTTATCATTAAATCTTTATTATAGCAAGAAAAAAAAACCGCTATTTGACCTCTTTAAAACAAGGAAAGCCCCCACCAATTCTGCTCGATCACGGTATGAAATGCGCAAAAAAACCTGTTGTTAATACGGTGTTGTCGCGAGTACCATGTGTGCGGGTGACGTGCAACTGCGGGCCACACAACGGCAGGGGTGAAAAGCCGCATCCCGCCCTTCCCCATGCGGCCCTTCCGAAAAACCGGCATTAAGAAACAATCACCATCAGCGGAATGAACCCGGGCTGTCCGGTCATTCATCATCCTGCATGTTCCTTGATTTTTCCGTGAACCGGTACAGGACACCCACCGTGGCATATCCCTCGTATCCCGTCGCTGACGCCTTGCCGTCGCCGACCTCGTGAGACGATCCGTACACCGACGTGGAGAGGTGGAAGCCGCCCTCGAAAGAAAGGCGCAGATTGGGGTATACCTCATAATCCACTCCCAATGCCAGGCCCGTTCCGATGGGAAGTATCCTATATCTCCTTTTTCTGTAAACAGGGACATTGGTGGCAATAAAATCGCTGTACAGAAACATGCTGCTGGATGAATCCTTGCCCCAGATATAGAAGAGGTTCAGCTGGGGCCCGAACCAGACGAAGAAATCATCGGTCCTGAACGGCACATAGGAGAAGGTATTGACCAGGGAAAAGCGGGCTATGTCAAACCGTTTGGCAATGAACGCTTCCAAGCCCAGGTTCTGCCTCAGCATGAACCGTCCGTCAAGAAATTCACCGGTCCACACCAGTCCGCCGCCAGCCATCACCGCGGTGCTCATTGAAGGCGGTGTCCGCGTGACAAAAATATAAGTCGATGACCGGGACACGCTCCAGGTGTAGCCGCCGGCCTCTGTTGAAATATAGGCGCCGGCGCAATAGGTGTTGGCCAGGGAAGCTGCCGGACGCAGCATGACACACCCGATAGCGATGAACGCCGTCAAACATATCGCGCCTGACAGATGGGTCTTCAATGGATTCATGGTTTTACTCCTCATCGTGGTTCCCGGTTCCGACGCCGAGGTTCTTACCCGGCGCATCGTGCATGGTGCCTGCATGAAAAAGCATTCATTCGGGCAACATGGACAAGTATGAAAAAAAACAGTCTATCCGGTGTCCCGCAATCAACAGATACCATCCCGGTCAGATGTCCAGCGCTTTTCTCATGGCATTCATTGTACCCGGAGCGTTCAATTCCCGGATCAGGGAAATATCTTTTCCCGGTTCGTCGCATCACGAAAACATTTTCATTGGGACAGGGTCACCCAAGCCTTCCCCGTGCCGGAGCCGGTGCAGGACAATAATTGTCCCGAGACGGCACAGCTGCCGCCCGGTATGCTGTGTGAAAGCGTTTTATCATTTTTATAGTCTTCCGGTAAATAAATCTCTGTCGCGGCGTCGGGCAGCGTTGTGGTCCATGTCAGGGTAAACCCGGCATCTGTAAGGGTAAAGATCCCCGGCGTGCCCGCAATTTTCTGCGGATAGGGCCGCGGGGTATAATTTGCCCGCAGCCGGCCGGCATCGTCAACAATGCTGAAGTCCTCCATGTTCCATCCGTCCTTTAACGCGCTTGTCCAGCCGGGGGTATAGCACCAATGGATCCCCGACGCGAAGTGGTCATCAAGCCAGTCATACTGGGCCGCTATGTACCCGGCTACATTATCGGTTTCCGCAGGCGCGCCGAATTCGCTCAACACCAGGGGGACGCCCCAGGATCCGGCCTTGTCAAGGAGGGCATTCAGCGAATCCCCGGGATCATTGCCCCGCCAGGACTTGAAAAGGGCCACCATGCCGTCGTAGAAATGCGGGGAATAGGCGAAATTGGCGAAGGACGGCTTTGCCATGGTGTTGGACGCCATGCCGCTGGACACGATGGCCTTGGGCGGCACAAAGAGTATGGTGTTGGGGTGCCGGCCGCGGATTTTGCCGGCAACCAGCTCAAAAAACTCCTCCAGCTGATCATTGGACACCCAGGGCTCGTTGATCAGTTCGTACCCTATGACATTGTCGTATTGGGACATCCGGTAGGCGACGGCCTCCACCATGTCCAAATACCTGGTGCGCACGCCGTAGAGGTCCCGGTGAAAGTCCCGCCACGTTTTCTGGTGCGACAGGCTGAAAACCATCCGCAGGCCCCACGAGGAACAGGCCTCGCCGTTGTCAGGGGTCGCGTGCTTCACCGCCGGCGTAACCGCCCATTCCGGAAAACCCTCGCCGCAGCCGCCGATGGAATAGCGTGAATAGGCATCCTGGTGGAAGTCCACCAGCACATACAGGCCCCGTTCCCTGGCCCAGCTAACGATCCGCTCGTAATAATCCAGGTAGTCTTCGTCATAGGCGCACCGTGTCGACTCCAATGCTTCCCAGGTGAAGAGGAGCCTGATCGTGTTGAATCCCCAGCCGGGAAGCGGGTCAAGCATGTCGCCGCTGGCAATGGGCATGAAGTCCGGGACCTTCGAATTTCCGGAGACATTGATGCCGCGCAGGATGACTATCCTTCCATGGCTGTCTTTGAAATAATTCCCGTCAACGACGAGTGGGGCCGCGGCGGGCGCAGGCGGATCATAGGCGACCGCAGGGCACGGTTCCGGCACCGGGGCGACAGGGGTTCTATCAGCCTCGAACAACAAAAGCGCGGTTTCAGTCAACGATTTTGAATCCTCCTTGTTGCCGGTATCGCATGAAACAGCAAGAGAGACAATAGCGACCATGATCATTGTAGCAATTTTTTTCATTACCCGGCGTCTCCGATTACTGGTATTGCAGGCACGATGCATGAACACCTGTTCTTGACAGTGGGAGATAATGACCACCGTGTTCAATATGGCAAGTGCTTTTTGCAGGACCATGACGTCAAATAGGCATTATAATGAAGCGGTATTGACCCGGCGTAAAAAATGCTTGATGCCACCCCCCCTTAAAAATCATAATGCATGATATTCTTTATGACAAGCGGGCTTCCCATGAACCAGAAAGAACAATACCGGGCCTTGTTCGAACCACGGTCGATAGCATTCATCGGCGCGTCAACCGCGGTGACCAAGTGGGGGTTCAACATCCTTCACCACCTCTACAGGGGGGGGTTCGACGGCGTTATTTATCCGGTCAATCCCCAGGGAGGGACCTGGTTCGGCAGGGAAATGTATAAAAGCCTTGCCGTTGTCCCCCGCCCCGTCGACCTGGCCGTGATCGTCGTGCCCAAGGAACTGGTGCCCGGGACGATGCGGGATTGCGCCGCCGCGGGCATACGGGCCGCGGTGGTCATCACCGCCGGTTTCAGCGAGACCGGTCCGGAGGGCGCAGCGCTGGAACAGGAGATGCTTGCCATCGCCGGCGAAAACGGCATCCGCGTCGTGGGGCCCAATACCATGGGCGTCTTCAGCGCCTATCCCTCTCCCGTGCAGTCCGTCATGATGTCGACGAAGATCAGGCAGGGCGGCGTCGCCATTGTATCCCAGAGCGGCAACCTGGGGACCTCCATGACGTACCGTTTGAACCGCCGCGAGATCGGCATAAGCCGCCTTATCAGCTCCGGCAACGAGGCTGACCTGAAGATCGAGGATTACCTGGAGTACCTTGAAACTGACGATAAAACGAGGATCATATGCCTCTACGTTGAGGGGTTGCGGCAGGGACGCCGGTTCCTGGATACAGCCCGCCGGGTCGCCCTCAAAAAGCCAATCATCCTCCTCAAGGGCGGCACCGGGACCATCGGCGCAGGCGCGGCCATGTCCCACACCGGCGCGCTGGCGGGAAGTTACGCCGTGTTTCACGCCATGTGCAGCCAGGCCAATATCATCCTGGCCGATACCCTTGACGAAGTGGCCGACGTGGCGGGCCTCCTGCTCTCCCAGCCGGAGTTTATCGGCAAGCGGATCGGCATCGTGACCCAGGGCGGCGGCTGGGGCGTCATATCGGCCGACCTGTGCGAGAAGGCGGGCCTTGAGGTCCCTCCCATAGATGAACGCGTCGTGTCGGAGCTTGACGCGATCCTGCCCCCCTTCTGGAGCAGGCGCAACCCCATCGACCTCGTCGCGCCGGGGAAAATATCCATGATCACGGATTCCATCGCCGCTCTGCTGGAGCACGGGGACATGGACGCCATACTGCTCCTGGGGCTCGGGTACATGACCGCCCGGGCGCGGCGCTGGCTCGATTCGCCGATCCTTCCCGTCGAGGCCATGGAACAGCCCGCGCGCAAGATGATCGACGGCGAGATGGAGCTCCTTGACCTCGTGGTGAAGCAGATACGGAATTTTAAAAAGCCGATAATCCCGGTCATTGACCTGGTGGCCTTCGACGAACCGGCGGCGTGCAACATTGTCAGGCACCTGGACAGCGAGGGGATCATGGCCTACTCTTCACCGGAACAGGCCATCGGCGCCATTGCCAGGGCGCAGGACTATTTCAGGAAAAGACGCGCCCGTGCAGACCGCTAGGCGGCGCCCGGGATTATCCGCTGGATTAACAAGTCGGGATGCACGACAGGAGGCCGCTGCGGGCCCCTCATTCTTCCGAATAGAGGCGGTCGATATCCTCCTGGTACCGCTTCAGAACTTCCTTCCGCTTGAGCTTGAAGGTCTGGGTCAGGAGACCGTTCTGGAGTGTGAACCCCTCGGCGAGCACCAGGACCTTTTTCGGGATCTCGTAGGAGCCGAACTTCCCCTTGAGGTGCGATGTTATTTCCCGGGTAAAATATTCATGCACCGCTTTCACCTTCACCATTTCCGCCGGGTCCGCGGGCCAGCCGTTCTTCTCCGCGATCGGCTTCAGCACGTTCAGATCGGGAAACACGAGGCATATGGTATAGGGCTTGTTGAGGCCGTATATCATCGTCTGCTCGACGATCGGCAGCAGGGTGATTTCCTCCTGCATGGCCACCGGGAAAACGAACTTGCCGTTTTCAAGCTTGAACTGCTCCTTGATCCTGCCGGTGATATAGAGGAACCCGTCCTCGTCAACGAAGGCACGGTCGCCGGTGCGGAGGCCGCCGTCTTCGGTCATGGCGGCCCGGGTCTCCTCAGGCTTGTTGTGGTACCCCTTCATGACGTTGGGGCCGTATATGACAAGCTCCCCTTCCTTGCCGTGGGGATCGTCTTCGATGACGCTCCGGTCGATATGCAGCGTCACCTTGTCGATGGCCCTGCCGCAGCTTCCGATCTTGTACGCCTCCGGGCTGTTCATCGAACCCGCCGGGGAAATTTCCGTCATCCCCCAGGCCTCATATATGGGAATGCCCAAGTCGAAGAAGAACTCGCAGATGACCGGGCTCAGGGCCGCGCTCGAACTCACGCACTGGGACAGCTGGCCCCCGAAACGCTCGCGGATTTTTGAAAACACCACTTTATCGGCAATCCTGAATTTTAGTTCGGTGAGGGCGCTCGTTTTCCCCTCCTTGAGGAGTTCCCTGCGGTGACGGCCGGCTTCGACCCCCATGTCGAAGAGCTTTTTGGCGAGGCCGCCGGTCTCGTTCATGCGCGCGCACAGGCCGTCATAGATGCGGTTGAACACGCGCGGTACCGCGACCAGGAAATTCGGCTTCACCACGGCAATATCGTCCACGATGGTCTGCGGGCTTTCGGCGAACCCCGTCGAGCCGCCCAGACGCATGACGACATTCAACTCGCCGGTCTGGCCGTAGGAATGGGCCCAGGGCAGAAACGAGAGCGTCCTCACGGTATCGTCAAGCTGATTGAGCGTTTTGATGACGGCATGGACGTTGCTGGAAAAATTCCCGTGCGTGAGGAGCACGCCTTTGGGGTCCCCGGTGGTCCCGGAGGTGTAAATAAGGCCGGCCACGTCGTCAGGCTTGGGATACCTGGCCTTGACCGGCGAGGCCTCGCCGGTTTTTTCGAGGCCTGCCATGGTCCCCGGGCCCGTTCCTTCGATCCGGATCACGTACTTGAGGCCCTTCACCTCGCCGGGCCAATCCTTGACCTTGTCGTATATTTCTTCGCCCGAAACAAACAGGACCTTCACCCCGCTGTCTTCCACGATATACTTCCATATCTTCGGCAGCTCGACCTTGTACATGGGGACATACCGGGCGCAGAGTCCGTAGGCGGCGAAACAGGCCGTGGCCCAGGCCACGCTGTTGTTGTCGATTATGCCCACGGCATCGCCCTCTCCAACGCCAAGGGAGGCGAGGCCCGCCCGAAGATTGTCGACCCGCTTCGCGACCTGCCGGTAGGTGACCCATTCGTACACCTTGTCGCTGTTCTTGGTCCCCATCCACTCCTTGTCCCCGAATTTCGCGACCGATTCTTCGAACATTTCCACCAGGTTGTCAGGCTTATCAAGGACATAGGTAAATCTAGGTTTCGCTGTTTCCGCCATGCGTGTATTCCCCGTTATAATGTGATGATGACACGATCCATGTGGCTATACCTTTCCCCATCAATGACGGATGCGTCGCAGACTGGATCGGATCATGCCGATGTGAATGTCAACAATTGTTTAGAAAGCCCCGGATTTATCAACCAAAAAACATATTGGGCCGATTTCCCCTGCAAAAAACCATGGCGTGACGCCAGGTCCGATCCGGACTTGACTGGAGGGTCCCCTGGCCAAAACTTGTTGACCAGCCGGGCCCTTCATGGTACAATAAATCGTTCCGTCATTTCAGGCCCTTTCCATGCCGGGCAGAAAGAGACGAGGTATTCATGAAACGGTATTCATCCATTGCGTCAGCGCTCCTACTTGCCGCCATGGGCGCCATCTTTTTCATTTCAACTCCGAATCACGCCGGCGACGGTCGTGTCCGCGGTTTTGCCGACCTGCACCTCCACCAGATGGCTGAATACGCCTATGCCGGCGCCTGGTTCCACGGGAGCCACCGGGGGCCTGAAAGCGAGGCACTCAAAAAATGCTCCGGCGGCGACATCCTGGGCGGCGACCACGCCCGCACCAGGTACGGCGTGTTGAACGAGTTCCTGGGCATGGTTGCCGGCACCGACGGAGACACGGGATGGCATTTCCATAAAAGAAACGGGTATCCGTCCTATTCAGGCTGGCCGCGGTGGAACACCATCGCGCACCAGCAGGTATGGGAAGGGCACCTCAAGCAGGCCCATGAAAACGGCCTGTCGCTGTATGTCATGTCCGCCGTCGACTTCACTCCGCTCTGCGCCTGCATGCCGAAAAAGAACATGAAGCCCGGCCTGAAATGCAACGAGATGTCCAGTGTTGACGTCCAGCTCCAGGCGGCAATCGATTTTGCCGCCGACAGGGACTGGGTGAAAATTGCCCGTACGCCGGAAGAAGCGCGGAGAATCATCAATTCCGGCAAACTGGCCATGGTCCTCGCCATCGAGGTGACCGGCCTCTTCAACAATGACGACTGGCGGGAACGGCTTGATTACTACTACCGCCACTATCATGTCCGGTCGATACAGTTCGCGCACCAGCTCGACAACCGGTTCACCGGCGTGGCGCCTCACCATTTCATCTTCAAATTCTTCAAGATCATCGAGGATATCGGCGAAGGCGACATGACGCCTGGCTTCAACCTGGACGCCAGCGGCCGGAACAGGCTCGGGATGACCGCCGAGGGGAAGGACCTGGCCAGGGCCATGATGGAAAAGAACATGATCATCGACATCTCCCACATGTCCGAGCGCGCCGTCCGCGATCTGTACGCTATTGCCGCCGAGATGAATTATTACCCGCTGGTGCTTTCCCACGGCCACCTGCGCTCCATCATGACTGACAAAAAGCAGAAAGAGGAAAAGACCACGCCCGACTACATCATCCGAATGATACGAGAGACCGGCGGCATGATCGGATTGCGAACCGGCTCCGAACAGGTCAAGACCTATGGCGCATCGGGAGTGCCCAATGACTGCGACGGCTCCACGAAATCCTTCGCCCAGGCCTACCAGTACGGGACCCTCGGCCTCAAGGTGGACATCGCCTTCGCGAGCGACTTCAACGGCTTCATCCAGCAGATCCGTCCCCGCTTCGGCGGGCGGTATGAGACCTGCGGCGCATCGGGAAACCCGGCCTCCGCGGACAGGCAGCGGAAACTGCAGACCGGGCGCGTCGGCACGCCCCTTGATTACCAGGGGTTCGGCCATATCGGCCTCGAAGGGGACATCATCCGCGAATTGAAAAATTTCGGCGTAGACACTCATGGCCTTGAGAATTCGGCCGAAGCCTTCCTGAAGGTCTGGGAGCGGTGCCATGACAGGGACAGGACCGGTCCCTTCGACACCGGCGACATGGACACGGGCGGCATAACTGAATGAGGGGCAATTGCCCCCGGTTCCTCATTCTGGGCTCCCGTCCGCGACAACACAGTCCCTGGCAAGGCGCTTTCCCCGGTACATGGCGTCATCAGCCCTGCGTATGTTGGCGTCACCGTTCATCGAATGATCGTATTCCGCCACACCGATGGTGACCGTTGTGGAAACGGGCATACCCTTGTAATCGACCGACAGGCCGTTTATCTTTTCCCTGATCCGCTCGGCGGTCATCCGGGCGTCTTCCAGGGGCGTTTCCGCGAAAAAAAGCAGGAACTCCTCGCCGCCCCACCGCGCCACCATGTCCTCCTTCCGGATGCACTCCTTTATGGCCTGCGCGACCCCCTGCAGCACCATGTCTCCGCATTCATGTCCGCGGGTGTCGTTGATCGACTTGAAATTATCACTATCGGCCATCGCAATGGAGAAGGGCCTCCCCGTCCTGCCGGCCCAGGCGGTTTCTTCTTCGAGGCGTTCGAGGAGGTGCCGCCGGTCGGCAGCACTTCCACGAGGTCCCGGAACCGTTTTTCGCTCCGTTCAAGCTCCCTGTTGCGCAGGGCAAGCCGCTTTTTTTCTTCGGCAAGCTCCTCCGTGCGCTCATCGACGCGGAACTCAAGGCTTCTGCTGAAAGCTTCCAGCTGGTGCGTGAGCGTTTCAGCCTGGTCGTGGGAGCGTGAGAAACGGAGCGACAGCATGTACGCCTGGTTCATGGTGAAAAGAAGGAACCCGAAGGAAGCGATGTTGGCAGTATGGACCAGGTACATGGTGCGCAGGATGTCATTTCCCACCGTCACCAGGGCGATGATAAGGCCGGCGACGAAGATCACCGAACCGTCCCGCTTCTTCCATACCGCCCTCCCCGCAATCCAGATCATGCAAAGGCCCGAAGCCACCATGATGAAATTGGACCAGTCAATGCTGTGGTGGTAAATGCGCGCCGGCGTTACAAGCACCAGCAGTGAAAACAGGATCCCGGGAATGACAAGAATCATTCTGAGCGTCCGGGGGCTTTCTTCAGGGAATATGTCGAAGAGATATAAAAAGGAAGAGAGGCACCGTGGCATAGATGGTGAGTATATCGGCCTTGAAAAAATACTCATGGGGGACGGAGGGAAAGGAAGCGCTGAGGATCCGCTCCCCGACCAGGATGCCGCGTATCCCCAGGATGATGCAGAAAATGCCGAAATAGATTGTCGATTTTTCGCGCCGCCGGATAAAAAAAGAATCCGATATGATAGAGGCCTATGACGACCAGCCCTCCCAGCATGAAGTAATCCAGGAAAAGCTTCGTCTCCCACGAGGTATGGAGGGCCGTTTCCGGGCCCAGCGTTATTGACCTGGACAGCCCCCCGCCCTTGTAAACGTAATTGGAGACCTCGACCAGCAGTTCCAGGGTCTTTCCCCGTACCGGGATGGAATAGATGCGCGGTTCAAAACGCCAGTCAGACAACTTGGGGTCGGAGCTCACGACGCCGACAGAGCCGACCGGCATGCCGTCCGCGTAAAGATTATACGCCGTTTCGACATCTGGAATCCGGATTGCCAGGCTGTCGCTCGTTTCCGGCAGAATTACCTTCAGGCGGCATGTCCCGTAACCGTGTGGGCCAAGTTTTGCCCCGGCGATCCTTGACGCGCTCCATGTTCCGGGGACGACAAGATATGCCGCGGGGGCATCAGTCGCAATTGCGCCGTGGAGCATTTACCAGTGGAATTCCCACTCGCCGTCGAGACAGACCGGCCCCTTTGTCTCAAAGTCCCAGTTGCTCAGTTCAAGCACACCGAGCCTGGCTTTTGGCGGTGATGGACTGGAATTCAAGGGAGGAGGCGAACAGGCTGGAACCATCAAAAGCAACACCATGAGACCGGTTAACAGGGGCCCGATCATGGCGCGGCTATGCCGAAAACCCGGATCATTCATGGTGTCACTATTCACATAACATATGACATGACTGCAACCCTATAATAGAGATACGATAATAAAAGAAACCGATCAAGCTTTTTTTTATTAATAAAGCAGGAACGGTAAATCCGTCAAGCCCGCGTTATATTATTCTAATTTTTTTGCCGTTGATTGCCGAAAATCTAATGAATTTTTTTGTTTCGGTCAACCGGGCAGTACCACGTATTACGAATGGGAATCTGTCACTGGGACTTACAGCATGAAAAGCGGAAAAAATCACTCATCGACATTCAAAAAGGTCATCCAAAGCGATAAAGATGAAGCCAGGAAACTTATCATGGAAGCGCTTTCATTCCTGAACGACCTGCAGGAGTCGGGCCTGGCCTGCGAGATATCCGAATTCAACTTCAGGCTTGCCCTTGACGAAGCCATGGAAAACGCCATAAGTCACGGCAACGGCTATGATGCAGCAAAAAAGATCCACCTGACCATACGGGGCTTTAAGAACAAGATCGACATGACCGTCGAAGACGAGGGGAATGGGTTTAAACCGGAAACCGACCCGCGGATGGAACTTCAAAAGAATTTATTCGCCTCCCACGGCAGGGGGCTCTGCCTCCTGAACACGCTGGGCTCCATACAGTGGAACAAGAAGGGAAACAGCATCAACGTTGTGCTGAAACACTGATGCAACGTCAGGGATGTCCCCTTAGTATCCCGCCATCGCCTCCACTTCCTTCACCGCGGTTATCGCGGCAACGGTCCCGTCCGCCACGGCGGTCGTTATCTGCCGGTACGGCTTGCTTCGCACGTCGCCGGCCGCGAACACGCCCGGCACATTGGTGTGCAGCAGCTCGTCTGCCGCAACGTAGCCCCACTGGTCCAGTTTCAAGGCGCCGTTAAAGATGCTTATATTCGGCTTCAGTCCGGCGAAAATAAAGACGCCGTCGGTAGCCATTTTTCTTCTCTCGCCTGTTTTCAGGTCTTCTATGGTGACGTCCATGCCGCCGTCAGGCCGCCTTTCAAAGGCCCTGGGCTCATGCTCAAAGATGAATTCTATTCTCGGGTTGGCGAAGGCTTTCTCCTGGGCCTCCTTGTTGGCCTGAAGCTTGTCGAACTGGTGGACAATGGTGACCTTCCTGGCGAACCTGGTTATGAAGAGGGACTCCTCAACGGCGGAATTGCCTCCGCCGATGACGACGACTTCCTTATTATCGTAATATTTCGCGTCGCAGGTTGCGCAGTACGAGATGCCCTTCCCCTTGTATTCGGCTTCGCCCGGCACATTCAGCTCCCGGTATGAGGACCCGGTGGCTATTATTATCCGCTTCGCACGGATCGTCTCGAAACCGTCAACAAGGATAGTCTTTGCCGCGAGATCAACGTTCGTCACTTCGACGGCCTGGCGGAACTCGACACCGGCGTGCTTGGCCTGCTCCGTCATGAAATGGGTAAGCATGAAGCCCTCAACGGGCTTTTCGAAGCCGGGATAGTTCGACACCAGGTGGGTCGTGGTCACCTGACCGCCCGGCAGGGCCTGGTCAACGAGGATGGTCTTCACCTTCGCCTGGGCGGCGTAGATGCCCGCGGTCAGGCCCGTCGGCCCGCCGCCGATGATGAGGATATCGCAGTCGGTCATGACCGGCTGCACCATGGCCCGGAGCTCATCTGCCTTTTTCTTATCGATCAGCAGTTCCAGGTTCCCGACAAGATCAGATCTTCTGATCCCGCCGCTCAGGCGCTGTCCCACTTCTTTGCCGTCCTTGAAAAAAATCACGGTGGGCGACGACATGACGCCGAGCTTCTCGGCCAGGGGCCGGTTCTCCTGCCGGAACATCTTCATGAACCTGATGTCCTTGCCGTATAGTTCGCTCAACGGTTCGAATTTAGCCGCCAGCGCCTCACAGGGAGGGCATTCCGTCGAATAAAAGTCCAGCACGACGCTGCCGCCGCCCAGCACTTCGCTTTCGAATTGAGATGCGTTGATGTACGATATCAGTTCCGACATGATGATTCTCCTGTTTTCTGTGCCGACCGCGGCCCGCCGCGGACGCGTTATTCATTCCCCTTGTCGAAATAGAGCGAGATCCCCATTTCAAGCAGCGGCAGCACCGGACGGCAGTCCGGGGCATGGAGCTTCCCGGTCCTGTTCCGCGCAACCGAACCGCACCCGCCGCCGCAGGCCAACTGAAGGCTGCACCCGGCGCATTCCGGTATGGTGGTCACGTCCCGCGATTCCCATTCCTCGATGGCGTCCTCCCGCCTGGTCTCCGCGGGGTAGAAGGTGCCGACCTCTTCGCCGTCCTTGCCCACCGTTGCCGTGCAGGGATAGATCTTCCCGGCGTAGTCAAAGGCCCATTCGCTTTTGCATCCGGGGCAGGAATCATAGAGGGGCACCGGCAGATCTCCATTGTCGAAAAGGAAGCGCGAGACCGAATAAGCGGGCCGGTGAAATTCCAGCACGTGGGGGTGACGCTGGATGATCTCATAGAGCTTCTCGTACAATCCCGCCCGCTCGAAGAGGCGCGCGCTGTCGGCCTGGCAGCGGTGGAGTTCATAATTGCGGCCGAGCTGGGTCTTGAAGAGGGGGTTCTTCGTCCAGCCCTTCTCCATGGCAAACCAGGCAAGTGCCGGAAGATCATCTATGTTTTCCCGGTCGATGACCATGCGAAGGTTCACGGGAAAGCCCCTTACCAGGGCCCCGTCGATCCCCGCCACGATGCGGTCGAAGGTACCGCCCCCGCCTTTCAACGGACGCCGCCCGTCATGGACGCCGCGCACGCCGTCCAGAGTCACCTGTATCTCGCGGATCGAACCCTTTGCCAGAACATCGAGGTAATCGCCGAGATGGTAGCCGTTGGTCACCACCGCTACCGGTATTCCCCGTTCCGCCGCCTTTGTGATGATCTGCTCAATACTCGCACGGGAACCGGCTCCGGGAAGAAGCGGCTCGCCGCCGAAAATGGTGATGTATTTCCTCTTGTCAGAAAATTCACGAGTGATATAAGCATAGAAAGCATTGATGACCTCCTCTGTTAACGGCGACTTATCCTTTGCGTATCCCTCCTGGTAGCAGTACGAGCAGGAGAAATTGCAGGAATACCAGGGCACGAAAAACAGCTGCACCTCGTTCGATTCGCGCTCGTCGAGAAAATCGAGGTATTTGAGCCTGTAAAGGCGTTCTTCCTCCATTTCATCAACAAGATACCCTTTCGCGCTGTATTCTTCCACATCGGCATACGTTTTTTCGCTGATCTCTCTCGCCTTTTCCGGCGTAAGAATATCCGCGTTCCCCGAAAGGGGGTTGATAATGAAATAGTTTTCCGAATCCCTGATCTTGCCGAATATATTGTGTTTTGAAAAAGTTTTCATTGTAACGAATCCTGATCGTATCATTGTATCCGTGACGCCCGCCATGCCGGTACCCCGGCATGGCGGGCCCGGCCCCTTAATCGTGGCACCCTGCCACGATGGAAGAGATCTTCGCGCAGCACTGGGCTGTCGCGCAGCATTGTGCGGCACTCTTCTTCTTAATGAGTGTCTTCATTTAAAACATCTCCTTATTATATAAATTCCTTCATTATTTATTGGCCGATATGGTCCAGCTTACAACCTCGATGGCGCCTTTCGCATAGGGGGCGCTTTCCTCGAGTATTGTGACATCCGAAAAACCGGCCGCCCTGACACCTTCAAGGTACTCATCGCGGGTCACTGACCCGGCCCAGCATTCGGCGACCGCCTGCGGGTCGTTCCGGTAGCGATCGGGGACAGGGGCCGTTGAATAGATATCGCTCACAATGAAGCGGCCGCCCTTCTTCATGACGCGGTATATCTCCTTCCACACGCGCCTCTTGTCCGAGGCGTGGTTGATGGTGCAGTTGGATATGACCACGTCGGCAACATCATCGTTCAGCGCGATCTTTTCCAGTCCAGATTTCACGAAAGAAACATTTGTTACTCCGAATTTTTTTGCCGTGGCCCTTGCCTTTTCAAGCATGCCGTCGGAAACATCTATGCCATACACAAACCCCTCCGGGCCGACGATATCCGCCATGCGGAGGGCGTCCGCGCCCCTGCCGCTGCCCAGGTCCACGCAGGTTTCACCGGGCCTCACCGCCGCGCGCTCCAGGGCTCCGCCGCAGGAAAGGCAGCAGTTCGACTCCGCGAGGTTGCTGTACCGCGCATTAATTGTGTCGAGTTGTATCGGCGTCGACGTCCCCATTGTCGTCCTCCATGGCGAATATCAGGAGGCGCAGGGCCTTCTGTATGACGGCAAATTCAGTCTCTGACATTCGTGCCCTTATTTTGTCTTCACATTGTTTCCTGAATACGGCGGTATCATGGTTCACCGAAATTCCTTCTTCCGTCAGCGATACCCGGCTGTAGCGCCTGTCATGTTCATCAGCTTCCCTGCGCAAAAATCCTCTGGTAGCAAGTTTGTCTATAATCCTGCTCATGCGCGATGGCGAGAGGGTGTTTCTCTTTGCCAGGTCTATAATGGGTACCGATTCCCCCGGATTGAGGGACGCAAGAACCTGTAGTTCCTTTGCGGTGAGACTGTTATCCTCGCCGCTGCTATTGTTCAGGTGGCAGCACTGCTCATTGAGCATCATTATTGTCTCTACTATATTATATTGCATATCCAATTGCCCCTGTCAACTGTTGCTAATGGCAAATATATATAATGCGAGCATGAATGTCAATACATTTTTTTAGTATTTTATAAAATTCTATTATTTATCAAGGTTTTTAAAATTTATTTAAGGATTTTAGCGAAAACACAAATAATTGCAGGTATATAAAGATGCAGGAGGTCCATGCTCAAAATAGCATGCTGGACCTCCTGCGGTAACGTATTTACCATCTGTATCTTCTGCCCTGTCCGGCCCAACGGGGAGTGCCATCAAAGCATTTCAATTCTACAACATCTGGAACCCCTCTTAATCGTTTTTGCCACAATGCCATTTTGCCCGTCAGTATTGATCCTGGCGCCGGTAACTTCAATTTTTTTAGAATTTTATAAATTACTTATTTAACGATCGTTAAGTTTTTTTTAATTTTTTTTAAAAATCGTGTCGGTACATTCAGACCTGTTACGTTGAACCTTTATAACAATATAAAAAAGGAGTTGCAGCAGTATGAAAAAAATAATTCCATTCATCACCTCGCTTTTATTGGCCATGCCAATAATGATCTTTGCCCAGGAAAAGGAAATGGAGAAAGATCAACTGCGGGAAAAAATCCAGGAAAAAACGGTAAAGAAAGAAGCAGTCAAAGAGCAATTGCGCGCGAAGAAGCAGGACCGCGAACAGAAGCGTGACGCCGTGAAAAGCCAGATTCGGGAAAAAAAGCAGGACCGCGACAGGGTCCGTGAAGCAAAAAAAGACCAGGTCAAAGAAAAGAATCAATTGAAGAATCAGAACAAGATAGCCAACAAGGAACAGATCAGGAACAAACAGCAGGACCGCAAGCGCAAACGCGAAGCCAGGAGAGACCAGATCAGGGAAAGAAACGAGGAGCGCAAAGCCAGCCAGGAGCTTAAGAGAGAACAGATACGGAACCAGGCCCAGCAGCGGGCCATCAATCAGGAAGTTATTAAAAATGCGGTTCAGAATCAAAACCGCAAGGGAGGGGGAAGATAATCCCCTGATTCACCGACGCGAAAACTATAAGCTTAAGAAGACCGGGTTGATGGCCATCACCCGGTCTTCTATAACATTATGCGGGGTTTGTTTACAGGAGCCTTGACATGGGACTTCGCACTTTTTTACGTATACATAACATCACAACAGCTGTTCTCATCGTGGGTTTGGCGGCAACATTTTTATCCATGCCCTTATTTTCCCAAATCGATGAAACCGGTCAGTCGCCTCAGGATGACAGGCCCATGCAGGAAGAGGCCAGAAAAAACGCCAGCGGGGAAGAGCCGAAAAAGAATAAAATATTCGGATTTGAGATCGGCATGAGCGGCGGATATGCGACAGGCATTTCCGTCAGCAACTGGCAATACAGGCCATACGCGAACCTGGTACTCAGTCACAAGTATATAAAAGGAACGGCCGGCGTTTACCGCTGCAAGAATTTCCTCATAACGGACGGGGAAGGCTCTTTTGAAAACATCAACTTCACACAGCCGAAGATAGGGCTTTCGCTATATCCCCATAATGTTATCGAGCTATACGGCGAATACCGCTATTCAACCGGCGACTATTCCCATTATTACCGTGGTCACGAGGGGACCGCCGGTTTCCTGCTCGATTTTGACGTCGTGACCATCGATGCATCATGTAACAAGCGTCTTGTAGAATACGAGTTTAAATCAGTCAACTGGGCAGACAAGATTACCCTCTTATACAGCGACATCAACATTCACGGCAGGGCAACCCAGCTCTATACCATTGACACGAACAGGACCAAGTATCTTGACGATACAACGGCAACCGTAAACCTGTCATGGAATATTATCGACACCACCAGTCTCGACCTGACCTACTATTACCTCTACAGCATATTCAAGTATCCCAGGGATTCATATTACAATCACACCGGAAGGGCCGGTGTATATTCCGACGTATGCAAATACATTTCAATCCACGGGGGCGCAAGTCTCGGTCTTGATGCGGAACGCTACCTCATTGCCGGCGGTGATTTCGGTGCGACGTTCAACATACTCGGCTATGTGACAATTACCGCGTCCTACCTTCCAAGTTATTTCTTCGCGCCCGTCGGCGGCAGCGCGCTGAAACGCATTATAGACTCATATGTGCTTTATAGTTACAGCTATAATAGCGCCGGATCTACCAACCCCTATCTCCAGCCATCGCAGATCGGGAAATCATTCTGGAATCACAGCGTGAATTTCAACATAACCTTCAGATATTGAACCATAAAGGATACCTTCTCATACGTCAGAGCCGGGGCAGGGACCTATCTTCCCCTCCTCATCTGCTGGTTCATATTGTTCCTGTTGAACCGGCGCATCTCGTTCATCTGCTGTTTCTTCAGTTCCATTCTCTGCTGCCGCGCCTCCCGCTCACGCTCCTCGCGTCCATACCCTTTTCCATCTGCGCCGTCATCCTGTCTGCTTCCGTCATTCTTCATAGTGGCGCTTCCGGAAGAATCACTGTCTTTCCCTGACATGTCAGCGCCGCTGCCGCCCCTGCCGGCAACAGGTCCGGCTGCCGCTGCTGACGGCAGGAGAAGATGATCGTATGCCCCCTTCCGCAGGGCATCGATATTTTCGAATATTGCCAATTCTTCGCTTGTCGCGGGAATGATCCTGGCTGAATCTGAAATAATGCATTTTTCTCCCGCATGAACAACAATGCTTTCACGACTCCGCCTTGGGGTGACCCTTACACTGTCTTTTTTCATTATGACAAGGCTCATGCCCCGGGTTGTCTGCAACAGGAACTCCGTGCCGAGGGATTCGATCCTGGCATTGGGCGTGATGTATTCATATGATATTGTCTCTTCATTGCCGTGTATGGATGACAGCAGCAATCCATCATGGAGGCTGTTCTTCAGCACTATCCGGCCGGCTTTTTCCCGGACAAATGAGTCAATCGAAAGATCGGACCTGTTTACCAGGGTTATGCTCGCTATTGAACCATGGACGATACGCGTTACGGCTTTATCCGGCACCCTGATCCATCCGCCGTCATAGATCTTCATGCCCGACACCAGCGGCTTTTCATTTAATGTGATTCCCATGTCAGCGACACCTGCCGTCATGGCGATCCGTCGGGGCCCGGCAGGCCAGTACAGAATGGTCCCGATAACAATAATCACGGCAGCGGCTGATGATGCCAGGACGGCCTGGGGATACCTTCTGATATGGTCGAGGAGTCCCTTCGTCCCCGATGGCGTTTCACCGGAACGTATTTCGCGCCATGAACGGACAATCCGTTCCTGGATACTGTCATTGAGCCGCACGTGTTGGTACCGTGGCGCTATCGCCGCCGCCAGCCTTTCCTGTTTCTTGCGGCATTCGGCGCATGAACGGATATGGCCCTCGAACCGCTCCCGCCGGACGGGCTTCATTGTTTCTGCAAGGTAGGCAGCAAGATCTTTGTATGTCAGATGTTTATTCACGCTCTATCAGACCCGCCCTATTGTATAACGAATTTGAATACAAACACCGCCAGCAAAATCAGCAATAAAAGCGTAAAACCGTACTTTTCCAGCGATTCCGCCAGGTATTCCAGCATCTCCTTCATTTTTCTCTGGGCCGTCCGCTCGGAAATCCCCAGATTTTCGGCTATCTCGCCATAAGTCATATCAAGCTCCATCTTCATGATATACACCGACCGCGAAACAGGATCTTTTTTATCTATAAGATCAGATACCCGGTTTCTCAGCTCCTCATATTCAATGTTTTTTTCGCTGTCACGGGGCGCGTTATAGGCAATATTTTCATCGAGGGGCATTTCCCGCGTTGAGCGGTTTTTCCTCAGGTAATCGATGCAGAGATTGCGCGCGATACGGTACAGAAAGGCGCGAATGTTGGTTTCATCTATTGCGCGGTCCCGGGAATGCCGAATGAGCCTCACGAAGGCATCATGGAATATATCCTCGGCCGTTTCCTTTATTTTAACGAACCCGAAGATATAAATAAGCAGTTCCCTGCCGTACAGGGAATACAATTCTTTTAATCGCTGTTCTTCTATCATGATGAGGACGTGTGATAACTTAGCAAATCATTAATTTTACGCATTTACCGGTCGACACTGTCAACCGGGCAACCCGGCTGCAGGCACAGGGATAGTTGATGGTATCCCTGATAAACTAATTAGTCATCAGGCCAGCATGTCCATTACTTTTCTCATCATCCGCATTGTTATTTGTTATTTTCACCGGAACGATCCCGGCATCCGGCTGTTCTATTTCGCGAATAACATCTTCAGGGATATCAGCAGCAGCGCAACGCCGAAGATCTTCTCAAGAACACCATTGGATACGGCAGCGGCCAGCCTGGCCCCGAGAAAACTCCCCGCCAGGAAGCCGACCGCGATAAAAATGGCAGCCTGGAAATCCACATATCCCTGCCGGTAATAAGCCCATGCCGCGAGGATGCCTATTGGCGGCACCATGAGGGCCAGCGTCGTGCCCTGGGCCTGGTGCTGGGAAAATCCGAAAAAAAACAGCAGCGCAGGAACGATAATAATGCCGCCGCCGATGCCGATCAATCCGCTCAATGTCCCGGCAACCACGCCGAGGAGGATCAATAAAACAATTGTCATCATGGCAATTCACCTGATTCAAAGAATAGTTTTTATAGATAAGTACCAGATATACCAGAATTGTTGCAGGCTGCACTTATTTTTCACTGAGCCATCACCAGTAATTCTTTAACACGCGGAACAGCATTACCCACCGGCCGCGGGCTGATTCCATCCCGCTATTTCAACTGTTTAATTCATCTATATTTTAAATGTTTATTATTTGATATCTTTATTGACAAATATATCCCGTTTCATTAAATTGATGAAACCCTGTCATACGCGAGGTTATCCATGAAGAATATTCTCTCATCAAGAATCGGCATGATAGTGGCCGGTTCGGCCATCGGGATCATTGCGGTTTTATTGCAGGCCGCGGGGAACCCGCCGAACATGGGGATCTGCGTCGCCTGCTTCGAGCGCGACATAGCCGGTGCTCTGGGGCTCCACCGGGCTGATGTTGTCCAGTACCTGAGGCCGGAAATACCGGCAATCGTTCTCGGGTCGTTCATTATTTCCACCGTCATGAAGGAATACAAGCCGCGGGCCGGGTCATCAACGCTGATCCGCTTTTTTCTCGGGATGTTCGCCATGGTCGGCGCCCTTGTTTTTCTCGGGTGCCCCTGGCGCGCCCTTCTCCGCCTTGCCGGCGGCGATCTGAATTCGCTCCTCGGCCTGCTCGGCCTTGTCTGCGGCATCGGCATCGGAGTGGTCTTCCTCAATAGGGGATACAGCCTTGGGAGATCGCACGACAACAGAAAAGCCAGCGGATGGCTATTCCCTGCCTTCATGCTGGGCCTCGTGCTTCTCAATGTATCCGGCGTGTCATTTTCCGAAGGCGGGCCCATATTTTTCAGCGCCAAGGGACCCGGCTCAATGCATGCCAACGTCATTATCAGCCTCGCCGCCGGCCTCGCCTTCGGGGCCATAGCCCAACGGAGCAGGTTCTGCACCATGGGATCCATACGCGACATCATCCTCGCCCGGGACTTCCATCTCATGACCGGCGTCGCATCACTCCTGACGACCGCATTTATCGGGAACCTTATACTCGGCACATTCAATCCGGGCTTTACGGGCCAACCGGTGGCGCACAGCAACCATCTCTGGAACTTTCTCGGCATGACCCTCGCGGGACTGGCCTTTGCCCTCGCAGGCGGCTGTCCCGGGAGACAGCTCATTCTTTCCGGGGAAGGCGATGCCGACGCGGGGGTGTTCGTCATGGGCATGATCACCGGCGCGGCCTTTGCGCACAATCTGTCCCTGGCCGGCAAGCCCGACACCATGGCCGGAGACGTGTTTACACTGGGAGGGCCCGGTATCTATGGCCAGGCGGCCGTTATCACCGGCATCATTTTCTGCCTCATCATAGGCTTCACCATGCGCGAAAAGCTGACAGTGAAGTAATAATGACACAAAGGAGAACCCCATGTCTGAACAAGTAATAGACGCCCGGGGCCTGTCGTGCCCCCAACCGGTGGTGCTGGTCCGCAAAGCGATCAGCGACGGACGCACGGAATTCAGTATAATCGTCAGCAGCGATGTGGCAAGGGAAAACGTTCTGAGGACCCTGAAAAACAGCGGTATGAAGGGGATCGTCAGCAGCAACGGCGATGATATCATCATCAAGGCATCCAGATAAATACATCTAATTAAAATCAAGGGAGTAATCATGAGCGGAGAATACGTAAACATGTGGAAAGAACTCGGGCTTGACCTGGAAGCCCACGACCAGTTACTTTCAGTGCTGGGACAGGCCTATGGCGACATTTTCCTTTCGCAGAAGAACAGGCCTGAAGGAATGAAATACTTCGACTTCGTCGTGTCCGAGGTCCACGGCCTCCGTATTCGGGAGATCCTTGAGGAAAAGGCCAAGGGCAACATCATCGTCGGGACCTTCTGCGTATATGTCCCCGAAGAGCTGGTCCTGGCCGTCGGCGGCGTCCAGATCGGCCTCTGCGCCGGCGCAGAGATAGCCTTTGACAAGGTGGAAGAACATCTCCCTCGGAACACCTGCGCTCTGATCAAGTCGTCCCTGGGCTTCAGGCTGGGCCGCCTCTGCCCCTACACGGAAGCCTGCGACTTCATAGTTGGAGAAACCACCTGCGACGGCAAGAAGAAAGCCTATGAAATATTCAGCGGCATGAAGGACATGTACGTCATGGAAATACCGCAGATGAAAAACGCATCGGACCGCGCCCTGTGGAAAGGCGAGATCGAGCGCTTCAGGGCGGAACTGGAAAAAAGGTCCGGAAGGAAAATAACGCCGGATTCGCTCCGAAACGGCATCCGGATCGTGAACAATAAACGGGCGGCGCTGCAGCGCCTTGCGGCGATCAGATATCAATACCCCGCCGTCATTTCCGGCAGAGACGCGCTCCTGATCAACCAGGTATCTTTTTATGACAATCCCGAAAGGTTTACGGACTCCGTTTCAAAGCTTTGCGACGAGCTTGAGGAGCGGGGAAAAAACAACGTCACCATCGGTAACGACGGAACCAAGAAAATCCTTGTATCCGGCTGTCCCATGGCCGTCCCGAACTGGAAAGTCCCCTTCGTTATCGAAAGCGGAGGTGCAGTCATTGTGGCCGAGGAGTCCTGCGTCGGGGAACGCAACACGAGAAACGCCGTCAAGGACACCGGCGCCACGGTCGAGCAGCTCCTCGACAATATCGTCGACCGCTACATGAAGATCAACTGCGCCTGCTTTACTCCCAACAAGGAGCGCATCGAGGACATCAGTTCGATCTACCGGGCATCAGGGGCCGACGGCGTCATACATTATTCCCTCCAGTTCTGCACCCCGTACCTCATGGAATCAAAAAAAGTGAAGGACCTGTGCGTGGCCCGGGATATTCCATACCTCTCCCTGGAAACCGATTATTCCCCCGGAGACATGGAGCAGATCAGGACCAGGGTCGAGGCATTTATTGAAAAAATATAGTTTTCAATAGATAACACTGACCGTATCTTCCCATCCGTTTAGGGGAAGATACGGTTTTTTATCAAGCAGTGCGTATTTACTGGACATCAGGGCGGAAACCATAGTTGTATTCAGTAATTCTTTTTCACTCAACGAATCACGCCATATGGACGGCAAAACTTCTGAAAAAAAAAGGGCTCCCGCACGTCATGATCCCCGTTCCCCGTCACCTCAGCTCGGATTGCGGATATTGCGTACGGATTAACGAAGAGAACGTCCGGGAAATCGAGGAAACCCTAAAATCATCAGGCGTTGAATATGAAAGTATCCAGCCATTCTGACCCACGGCCGTACTGATGGCAGTGAAAACAGGCTACTTCTTGGGAATAACCAGCACCGGCACGGAAATTGAATCGATAATATTGACATCGGAACTGTCAAAAAGCATTGAATAAAGCTTGTTTCTGATCTTGTGACCCGTCACGATCAGGTCTATATTGTTTTTTTTGCAGTATTCCTGAATCTCCTGTTCAAGTTTCCCCTTTGACACGGCATAGGTCACATTCAAACCGCCCAGCAATTCAGCAGGCGCCACTTCCTGCACCTTCAGGGCCACGGCGTCTTCCTTGTCAGCGGGGTACCGATACCCTGCGCCCTCGTCATTGACGTATAGGATATGCACCGTGCAGTTAAGGATGCGGGCGAGTTCCAGGACCTTGACAACGGTTGTTATGTTCTTTGAATTCAGATTGATCGGGTAGAGAATATTCTTGAACTCCAGCATAGGCCCCTCCTGACGTAGTTACTTATGTATTCCGGCTATTGCGAAATATGTCAATTCATATTTCGCCGATTCGCGGCGGACCGGCCAGACCGGCCAGTGCTTTCTTCCGGCGAAAGTCGCGTGGCTCCGACAAGTTCCAGAATAATATTCTGCATCTATTCGAATATAATTCACCATATAGACACTATTATTGAATCATATTCCCGGAAGAATATGCGCTATGACCGTGATATCATTTGCCCAAACACCTGCTTTCAGTGCCATGGAGGCGTTATTTCATGAAAAAGATACTCTTTATCAATCCGACCATAAACAACACGGTCTTCGGAAAAATGAAGATGCTGGCCCTTCCCCCCATGGGGTTGGGTGTTCTGGCGAGCAGGACGCCGGAGCGCTATTCCGTTGCAGTCATCGATGAAAATGTCGACACCCTGGACACCGGCGCGGACGCGGACCTGGTGGCGGTCACCGCCACCACCGGCCAGGCCCCGCGGGCCTACCAGATCCTTCATGAATTCAGGAGGCGGGGCATCCCGACTGTCATGGGAGGCATCCACGCTTCGGTCCTGTCCGGCGAAGCTGCCCGCCATGCCGACACGGTCGTCACCGGTGAGGCCGACGAACTGTGGCCCCGCGTACTGGATGATTACGAGAAGAACAATCTGAAAAAGGTGTACGCCGCGGAAACGAGGCCGGGCCTTGAGAATATTCCAAAGATCGACCGGAGCATATATTCCAGTAAATACATGGTCCATTCCGTGCAGACGTCCCGGGGCTGTCCCTGCAACTGCAGTTTCTGCTCCGTGACGAAATTCAACGGGAGCAGGTACCGCTTCAGGACCCTGGACCAGGTCGTCGAGGAAATCGAAGGGCTTGAGGACCAACGGTTTTTCATCGCCGATGACAGCATCGTGGGCCTGGGCAACGACGGCATCGCCCACGCAAAAAATCTCTTTGCCAGGCTGAAAGGCCTGGGAAAGTCATGGGGGTCCCAGGTCTGCATAACCATAGCGGAACATGACGACCTGCTCCGCGACGCCGCCGAGGCAGGGGCCAACACGTTCTACATAGGATTCGAATCCATAGACGCGGAAGCGCTCAAGTCGGTAAACAAGAAGATCAACCTGCGCCCCATAATCCGCAACTACAAGAAGACGATTAGAAAATTCCACGACCACGGGATCGGAGTCATTGGAGGGTTCATACTCGGCACCGACGCGGACACGAAGGACGTATTCGACAAGACCATAGAGTTCATCCACGAGACCGGCATAGACGGGAGCCAGTTTACCATCATGACCCCCTTCCCCGGCACCCGCCTCTACGAACAGATGAAAAAAGAAGACCGCCTCCTCTATACCGACTACCCGAAAGACTGGGTGCGGTACAACGCCTACGAGGCTGTCATACGGCCCCGCAACATGACCGTGGACGAGCTCATCAGGGGATGGCGCAGGGTGTATGATGAAACGTCATCTCCGCTGAATTCGATTAAGAGAGGTTTCAGGACCCTGGTGAACACGGGCAGCCTCGTCAATGCGTCGATCAACCTTTTCTGGAATTATTACAACTACCGGGCGATACAGCACGCCAACAAACTGGAACGGGTTCCTGTTCCCGATGCCGGCGCCCGGCCCTGGGTCAAAGCCGTTCCTGGTCAATACTGCGGCGATAATCCGCCGGAGTGATGCCGGTCATCTTCTTGAAGGTGGCATGGAACGCCGAATAGGAATTGAACCCCACGGCAAAGGCGATCGATATGATCTGCCTGTCCGGTTCATCCAGGAGCATCTTCTTCGCCTCCTCGATGCGGTAGCCGTTGACGAAATTGTTGAAGTTCTTCTCGTGATAGGTGTTGAGGAACTGCGAAAGCTGGGTTTTCGTCAGCTGCAGGGCCTCGCTGAGTCGTCCCAGGGACAGGTCCTCATCGCAGAAGAGCTTTTCCTCCTCCATGATTATCCTCAACTGCCGGTCAATGCCCTTCTGGTCGACCTTGTCAAGGTATGATTTCGCGTATTTCTTTTTTTTGGGCGGGATCGTGCCGAACTGCATCAGGTAGGGATACCTGATCGATATCAGGTAAAATCCTATGACGATGAGGCTTATGATGATGCTGTCCAGGGCCAGGAGCGTCTCGGAAAGGGTGACGGAGCCGGCTATGCCTACGATTCCCAGGAAGAGCCAGATGATGAGGAGCGTGATGAGAAAGATCAGGGGCTGATACGCCAGGTTTTCACTCGGTCTGCGGAACCATATCTGCCATATCGAAAGCGATATGTAAAAAATCGGCAGGACCACGGCGGCGATGGCGGAAACCAGGATCTGGATGAACTTGTAGTCCTCCTGGAGGAGGAACATCCTCACCAGTTCCCGCTTCTCATCAACCGAGACGAAGCCGAAGGGTATCATGATGATCACGACGATCATCATGGGGATGAAATTCAATATGTCATAGTAGTACAATTTCTGCTTGTTCTTGATGAAGCTCAGCACGTAAAGATACAGGAGCGGTCCGATGCTCATCTCGATGGGGAGCAGGATAAGAAAGTATCCCGGGTACTGCAGGATCAGCTTCGTGTGGAGCATGTATATGAAGAGCGTGAGATAGCCCAGTTCGGCGATGAAGATCGCCAGGACCACGTTCCTGAAGCGCCAGGGCCTGATGAGGAGGCCGATCGCCATGAGAAAGCTCAGGAAAATGGTCGAATGAATGATCAGGGAGAGATCCATAGTCTTCGAATCACCACGACAGATCGGTATAGCGTTGCGTAATTATTCCGTCAGCAGGACATAACAAAGACACAGAGATCGGCTGATGTCAAGAGGATTATTGCGGTTCCCGCGTCGCAGGCGTGCCGAAATAATCCCTTGACAAGTATCCCGCCGGCTGTTTTCATTGAGACGCGGAACGACAGAAGATACCAAGCCATGAATGAATCACATGATGCCAACACGTCATACTGCCGCATGCTGGGACACCACGTGCCCTTCAAGTACTGCCGCACCGTTAACGACAGCCTGCCCTGCCGGAAGATAAAGGACTGCTGGTTTGAGCGGATGGATATTGAACATTTCATCGGAGAAAATTATACCGATGACGAAACAGGGCGGATCTTCGCCGCTCCGTCCCAGAAAATTACCGCGCTGATCGATCTCATAAACAAAGTAAAGAACAACACGTAAACATCATTTCTTGATTCAGATATACGGTGGCATGTGGCGGCAATGACTTCTTTAAATTCTGCTGCATGAACATCTCAAACTGTTTCACAATAATAATACCGGCTCATTGCCAAAATTTTTTAATTACGATATGAAAATTGAAAAATCTCCTTGAAAAACATTGATATTTTAGTGTTTTATTATTTTATTATATTTAGCAATACATAGGATACCGAATCATGAAGAAAGTATTAATTCTGGGGGGCGGTTTCCCGGGCCAGGTTTTCTATGCCATAACAGTAGGCAATCCCGATTTTTTTTATAGTTCTGCATCTCGCAGAACTGCGCAATCTCTTCAAGACGGGATAACGTTCCCGCCCTGCCGCCGCTGACAAGGCCGTCGGCGTGCCGATAGATGCGCCTGGCATCCTCGCCCCTGTATACATCGAGGAGACCTTCCCTGATGCCGGCTCACCCGCCTAACGCAACATCAATCCAGGTAATGGCTTCATGGGGGCACGCGGATATGCATCTGCCGCAGGCGTCACAGAGTTCGTAATCGAACACTATGCATTCCGGGCTGCAGGGTACGTCCATGGCAATGCAGTATTTGATGCATTTCGCGCAGCAGTTGCCGGAAGATTCATAAATCGCCTTTAGCGGACAGGCCTCAATGCATAGGTTGCACTTTTTGCATTTTTTCGCATCTACCGCCGGCAGTCTTCTTTCAGCCTTCATGGCACCCGTGCTCGTGGGCGTGGCAGGAAATTCCTGAATCCTGAAGCGTGCCGGCGAGCCACTGCTCCGCTACCTTTTTAACGTCACCGGAGCATCCGCGGAGGACCCTGATGCCGTGGCTGTTGAGGACGTTTACCGCGCCCTCGCCCATGTTCCCGGCGAGCATCATGGTAACTCCCATCTGCGACAGGGTATGCGCGATATCGGACTTGCATCCGCATCCTGCCGGCGACATGACCTTTTCTTCATTAACAATCTCATTGTTTTCATTGGTGGTGAATACGGTGAAATATTCACAATGCCCGAAATGAGCATCGACGTTGTTCCGGTTTGATGGCAGTGCTATCTTCATGTAAAACTCCTTATAAATTTAAACATTGATGGTTACTGCGTCATGGTACATTCAATTTTGGGCATATGCCCATAATCTGTCAAGAGGAAAATTTCTTCTTGAATTTCAAAGAGATTGACATAGTATATATCAATATTTATTAGTGTTTACAAAAAATAGTAGAAACAACTAATTTAATTTGTTTAGTATATCACAACCTCTAAAGCAGACCTTGGGAACACACATGAAAAGGATTTGTCATGGATAAATCAGTGATTTTTGCCTTTGCCCTGACAATAATTGCCGGATTATCCACGGGGATCGGCAGCATTTTCGCGTTTTTCACCAGGCGGACCAACACGAAATTCCTCGCCGTGGCCCTCGGTTTTTCCGCCGGCGTGATGATTTACGTTTCTTTCGTCGACATATTCATGGAGGCAAAGGACCTGCTGGTCATAGAGCTGGGCAAACAAGGCGGCATGTGGGCCACCGTGGGCGCCTTTTTCGGCGGCATATTTATCATCGCCCTGATCGATTATCTGGTTCCATCCTACGAGAACCCCCATGAGTCGCACATGGTGGAGGAGATCGGCGCCTGCGAAACCATCCCGGTCAACGGGAAGCTTTTCAGGTCGGGCCTGCTGGTTGCGGCGGCGATCACCATCCACAACTTCCCGGAAGGGATCGCCACCTTCACCATGGCCCTGAAAAACCCGTCGGTAGGCATAGCCATCGCCTTCGCCATAGCAGTTCACAACATCCCGGAGGGCATAGCCGTCTCCATTCCGGTTTTCTGCGCAACGGGCAAGCGGAAAAAGGCCTTTTTTCTATCACTCCTTTCAGGTTTCGCCGAACCATTGGGGGCGCTCCTGGCATACATCATCCTTTTGCCATTTTTAAACAACTTCATACTGGGCATCGTTTTCGCCTCTGTGGCCGGAATCATGATCTACATATCCTTCGATGAACTGCTTCCGGCCTCGCGTGAATACGGCGAGCATCACCTTTCGATGTATGGCCTGATAGCGGGTATGATCATCATGTCTGTCAGTCTTGTATTGTTGGGATAGGTTTGAGCATGCACTGCCCGCATATATTGATGGTTAACGGCGCAGTGAAAGAACAGCCCTTTCCGCCTATTTCCCGATTTTATCATGGCAGCCCATGGTCTTTTCCTGTACAGGAAAAGACCATGGGCTATAGTTTTGTACAATGAATAACAGCGGAGAAAAAAATATCATCCTCAACAGCATCGCCGACGGGGTCTTCACCGTTGATATGGATTTCCGGATCACCTCCATGAACCGAGCAGCGGAGGCTATTCTGGGAATTGAAGAAAAAGACGCCGTGGGGAGGCTCTGCTTTGAAATTTTCCATGCCAACATCTGCGAGCATTCCTGCGCTTTGAAAGAAACGTTGGACACCGGCAATAATATAATCAATAAAACGATATATATCGTCAATTCCGGCGGGGAGAGGGTCCCCATCAGCGTAAGCACCGCGCTTTTAAAAAATGGGAAAGGCGATGTAATCGGCGGTGTCGAGACATTCCGCGATATCACCGCTATAGAAACACTCCGCAAGGAAATCGAATCGAGCTACACCTTCGAGGACATTGTCAGCAAAAACAAAGTCATGCGCGAGCTGTTCGGCATTCTCCCCGACATCGCGACAAGCGACAGCTCGGTCCTCATAGAAGGCTCCAGCGGCACCGGGAAAGAACTTATCGCCCGGGCCATCCATTCGTTGAGCAATAGAAAGACAAAACCCCTGGTCGTCATCAACTGCGCCGCGGTCCCCGACAATCTCCTTGAATCGGAATTATTCGGCTACAAGGCGGGCGCCTTCACCGACGCGAAAAAAGACAAGCCGGGAAAAATAGCCCTGGCCGAGGGAGGCACGCTATTTCTCGACGAGATAGGCGAAATATCGCCCGCAATCCAGGTCAAGCTCCTCCGCTTCATCCAGGAGCGCGAATACGAGCCGCTGGGCGGCGTTTCCACCGTTAAATCCAATGTACGAATAATCGCGGCCACGAATAAAATACTCACGGAAGAAGTCCGCGGCGGCAATTTCAGGGAAGACCTCTATTATCGGATCAACGTTATCAATATAAGACTTCCTGCCTTGAGAGAACGAAAAGAGGACATCCCCTTCCTTATCAAACATTTTATCCACAAGTTTAATGTCCTCAAGGGCAAAAATATCGAGGGCGTGAGCGATGATGTCATGAACATACTCATGAACCATGACTATCCCGGCAATATCCGCGAGCTGGAAAATATTATCGAGCATGCCTTCGTCCTCTGCCGTGAACCATATATCCGGCAGCTGCATCTTCCCAACCATTTTAAAAATATCGTAACGCCGCTTCACGACAATTTGACCCTCGAAGAAATGGAGCGAATTTATATACTCAAAGCGCTGGAAAAAAATTCATGGAACAGAAAGAATACGGCTAAAGACCTCGGCATTGACACAACCACACTCTGGCGGAAGATAAAAAATCTCAAGATTGCTAAAGAATAACCGGGCATTGCGAAATGCAATACTTAACATGTAATCACATTGCACTTTGCAATAATTATAGTGTCATTCAAACATCACCGAGAACCATTAACCGGTAATCAAGACTTCCAGAAAATTTTTTTTCACTCCAGCAGGCAATCTACCTTCCTGTTTATATAAAAACCCCGAAGAATATGCGTTTATTCAATGAAATCATTTTTACAGATGAGCTGATTGCATATTTATAACAAAAATTCATTCCCTGGCATGATAGTTGCTTTATAGTATAGCATGAAGAACGAATTGATAGCGGTACCGGTATTCCAGGAACGTGTGTCTCCGCTGATGGATGTATCCAACAGATACATGATTTATGAAACGGAAGACGGCAGGATCAAACAGAGGATCGCCATATCTCTGAACGCTGACGGTGAATCCCAGCGGGTGGAAAAGCTGAAAGAAATCGGCGTTAACACGATCATCTGCGGAGCGGTGAGCGGCTACATAGCTCATCTCGTTAGTGATAGGGGAATGCGCCTACTCTCTATGATATACGGCCCCATTGACGAAATCATAACGAATTATCTTCAAAACACCCTCGGTTCATACTGCTCTGGCGGGGGGTGCAACGGCCGTAAAAGACAACGGCGTGGCCAATGCGGCAGGGATTCCGGGAGGGCGCGTCAAAAAAATGCAAGCGGGGAAAGAAAATGAAATTAGCGGTGTCAACCGGCGGGAAAAATCTTAATGCGCCAATGGACGAGCGGTTCGGCCGCGCCGTCGGATTTATTATTTTCGATACATCGACCGGTTCCTATGAATATATCGATAACGAAAAGAACATGGATTCCGCCCAGGGAGCGGGCATCCAGTCGGCGAAAACGGTCATCGATGCCGGCGCGGCAATCCTCATCACAGGCAACGTCGGCCCCAAGGCGTATGCCGCCTTGGCCACCGCGGGAATCGAAATATATCTCAAGAACGGAGGTACGGTGGGCGAAGCGATTGAGGCGTATCGTTCCGGCTCACTGTCAAATACGCCGGAGGCGAACGTTGAGGGCCACTGGTGAGTACTGTTTCAAATCTGGTGTTCATATAAGGAGGCGTATATGGATAAATCGACGGTATATGATGAGTTCAAAGGCTATAATTGCTATCCTCTTGGAACGGGCGAGGAGATGATTCGGGCAAGGATGGTTGAGTTGTTTGATAAAATCATCAAAAAGAATGAAACCTGTCTTGTCAAGGCGCGGGATAAGGGAATGGAAAAGTTGATGTCAAGGATACTGGCGGTTAAGGCGCGGATGGAACGCATGCGGAAAGAAATGACCCATGTCGAACCGAACGTTGAATACAAGTTTGAACCCCTGTCTCCCTCTGACGAGGAAATGCTGAAGGAAATTGACGGTAAAATGGAAGAGATAATCCAGCAAACAATCGACGCAATCGAACCTTTGACCTGCATGGAAACCGACATGCATATAAGCGACCGGTTTGCCATGATGGATTCTTCCCTGCGGGAAATCGAGAATCTCTGCCACAGACGCATGGCAATATTTAAAAAGCTGCGCGTGTATGGATAAAAATCCCGTAGCGGATTGAATGTAGAAGGAATTCAAAAAGAAATACTTTATACGGAGGTATTAGCACATGCCACGAGGAGATAGAACGGGGCCCGAAGGAATGGGACCAATGACGGGCCGGGGCGCCGGGTTGTGCCGGGGAAACGATACTCCCGGATATTTGAGCGCCGGTGGGGGCCGTTTCGGCGGATCCGGCAGGATGGGAGGCGGATTCGGCGGAAGACGCAGGGGATGCCGTAATATGTTTTATGCTACCGGGCTCCCCGGCTGGATGCGTTTCAATGGTGATACAGCCGGTTCCCGGGAAAACGAAATACAGCATCTCAAATCACAGGCTGATTATTTAAACAGATCTCTCGATGCCGTTAACAAACGGTTGATGGATATTGAGAAAACAAGTAGCGCTTCAGAATAAGCCTTCTTACCATAGCGCCAGGCGCTCCCTGATGTCGGATTATTGATATCGGGGAGCGCTGAATTTATTACAATTTAAGGAAAGTACATGATAACAAAAATTACCGTCTTATGTGAAAACAGCGTTATTGTACCTGCCCCACCCCTCATCGGCGAGCATGGGTTCTCTTGCCTTATCGAATCTGAAGACGCCACCCTCTTTGATACCGGCCAGGGATTCGGGATCGAGAACAACATGGGCAAAATGGGGAAACAGTTCGATGCAATAAAACGTATCGTCCTCAGCCATGGCCACTTTGACCATACCGGCGGGTTGCTCACCGTGCTACAAAATCGGAAGGAGAAGACGCCCGTTTACCTTCATCCTGATGCCTTTAATGACAAGAAGGCAGTCATTCCCCTGCCGCAGAACACCATTGAAATGCCCATCGGCATGAGGGCCTCTAAAGAAGAATACGAAAAGGCCGGTGCCGATTTTAAGTTCATCAATGGGTTCGTAAAAATCACGGATTCCATATCGGCCCTGTCTGATGTCAAGCGTCCGTCTGACTGGAAAACATGGGATACCCGTCTCAAACAGAAGATCAACGGTGGAATAAAAGACGATCCTTTCACCGATGACCTTTCATTGCTTATCAATACCGAATCTGGTCCAGTGGTGTTACTGGGCTGTGCTCACGCCGGCATCGTCGAGATACTGAATGACCTGTCGGAAAAAACCGGGAACACGGAATTCCACGCTGTCATTGGCGGAACACACCTTGAAAGCGCGCCCGAGGAGTACGTGGCCCTTGCCATGGACACGTTGAGAAAATTCAAGGTGAAAAAAATAGCCGTATCCCACTGCACCGGACTTAAAATGGCCGGCAGGTTCGCCGCAGAATTTAAAAACGAGTTCGCCAACGCTTCAGTCGGCAGCGTTTTCGAGTTTTAATGGGAGTCGATCATATGAATATAGCCATCGCAAGCGGGAAAGGAGGCACGGGGAAAACGACCATTGCCATGTCCCTGGCGTCCTGCTACGCAAGGAATGGCATGAATGTCGCCCTTCTCGACTGCGATGTAGAGGAGCCGAATGTCAATCTTTTCCTGAAAGCTGAAATCGAGAAGACGGAAACGTTCAGTGTGCTTGTCCCGCATGTTGACGGATCCCGCTGCAACGGCTGCGGAGAGTGCGAGCGTATATGCGCCTTCAGCGCCATCGTTCTCGTTAAGGGAAAGCCGCTGGTTTTTAGCGATATGTGTCATTCCTGCGGCGGGTGCTTTCACGTTTGTCCCGAACGTGCGATAGAGGAAACAGATAAAGCGACTGGTGTTATTGAATCCGGTTCAAGGGACGGAATATGCTTTGCCGGCGGCAGGCTCAATATCGGCGAGGCAATGTCCCCGCCGCTCATCAGGGAAGTGAAACGCCGTCATCCCGAATCGGAAGTACGGATATTCGACTCCCCTCCCGGAACATCCTGCCCGGCGGTTGAGGCCATGAAAGACAGCGATTTTGTCGTCCTGGTGACGGAGCCGACCCCCTTCGGTTTGAACGATTTCATTCCCGCCGCGGGCGCGGTGAGGGCGCTGGGCATCCCCTTCGGTGTTGTTGTGAACCAGGCATTTGGTGACGGTTCAATCATGCGTGAATATAAATCAAGAGGATATAACGTAATAGCGTCCATCCCACACTCCCGCGGAATCGCAGAAGCATATTCGCGCGGAGATTGTATTTCATACATTCTCGAACACTTCCGGGAAGAAATAGAAAAAATTGCAAGCCATGCGGAATATTACAATAAAAGGACCGCGCGGGTATGATACAGGAACTGGTCATCATCAGCGGCAAGGGAGGCACCGGAAAAACGAGCATGGCCGCATCACTCGCGTTCCTTGCAAAAAACAAGGTCATCGCCGACTGCGATGTGGACGCCGCAGACATGCACCTGGTGTTGCAGCCGGAAGTTAAGCAGTCAACGGTATTTGAAGTCGGACTGAAGGCTTCAATCGGCAGGGATATTTGCAAATCGTGCGGCGAATGCCTCCGGTACTGCCGCTTTGACGCCATCAGCGATGATTTTGTCGTCGACCCGATATCCTGCGAAGGCTGCGGCGTGTGCGCCCATTTCTGCCCCCATGAAGCCATTGAAATGAAGCGTCACATGTCCGGTAAATGGTTCGTGTCCGATACGCGCCACGGCCCACTCGTTCACGCGCAACTGGGCATCGCCGAAGGGAATTCAGGCAAGCTTGTCACTCTTATAAAAAAGAAAGCCAGGGAAATCGCCACCGAGAAAGGACACGAACTCGTCATTGTTGATGGCTCCCCGGGAACAGGGTGCCCGGTCATCGCCACGGTGTCGGGCGCGTCGCTGGTCCTCATCGTGACCGAGCCGACGGTTTCGGGCATGCACGATTTACGGAGGGTATTGGAGTTGGCCCGTCATTTCAACGTCAGGACAGCAGTCTGCGTCAACAAGGCCGACATCAATCCCGATAACGTCGCTGCAATTGAGGCATTCTGTTCGAACAACGGAATCCCCATAGCCGGAGCCATTCCCTATGACACGGACGTGACCCGGGCGCAGATCGCCGGTAAAAGCGTCGTAGAGCATTCAAATGGACAGGCAGCTCGGGCAATAAAAACAACATGGAATACTATCTCTGAAATTCTATCAGGGACCAGTCAATAAAAAAGGAGAATACATTATCATGTGCAACAGCAAAGAAACAGACGTATCAGCAACAGCAGCGCCCAACCGCAACAAAGACGCCGAGGACAAGGCCTCTATCAACGAGAACATGGCCCGGATAGCCCATAAAATAATCGTACTCTCCGGCAAGGGAGGGGTGGGGAAAAGCACGGTCGCGGTCAACCTTGCCGTCTCCCTCGCGGAAAAAAAGTTCAAAACCGGCCTTCTCGACATAGACATTCACGGCCCCAGCGTGCCGAAGCTCCTTGGAATTGACGGCGGACAGGTAATGGGGGCCAGAAACGGCAAAATGACGCCGGTTGAATACAATGAATGCTTGAAGGTTATATCAATAGGTTTTCTGCTACAAGATAATGACACCGCGGTCATATGGCGCGGCCCCATGAAATACACGGTGATCAAGCAGTTCCTGGCCGACGTCGATTGGGGCAATCTTGACTATCTTATCGTCGATTCCCCTCCCGGCACCGGTGATGAGCCGCTGTCGATATGCCAGCTTATCGAAAACGCGGACGGCGCGGTCGTGGTCACTACCCCCCAGGACGTGGCCCTCATCGACGTGCGCAAGTCAGTCAATTTCTGCAAACAGCTTCACATGCCGGTCATTGGCGTCATAGAGAACATGAGCGGCTTTACCTGTCCCCATTGCGGAAAGGAAACGGACATTTTCAAAAACGGCGGCGGGAAGAAAATGGCGGAAGACATGGGCGTGCCGTACCTCGGGGAAATACCTATCGAGAGCCATATCGTGGCCAGCGGCGACAGCGGCAATCCTTTTCATGTCAATAATAATGCGGGCGAAACGCCTGCCCATAAAAGCTTTTCGGGTATCATTAATACCATACTGCACGGAGCAAAAAAATGAAGATTGCATTACCCGTATCAGACAAGAAGTTGTGCTTGCATTTCGGTCATTGCGAACAATTCGAGGTGTTCGACGTGGACGAAAAAACAAAACACATAACCGGGCGGGCGACCTTCAGCGCGCCGCCCCACGAGCCGGGGCTTCTGCCACGCTGGCTCGCCGACAAAGGGGTTAAGTGCGTCATCGCCGGCGGCATGGGATCCCGCGCCGTTGCCATATTCAAGGAAAACGGCGTCAACGTCATCACCGGCGCCCAGCCTGGAGAGCCGGCGGCCATTGTGAGGGACTACCTGGAAGGCCGCCTGGTTACGGGATCTAACGTCTGCGACCACTAGGCGGCGATATGGATGAGACCATTCTCGTTCTGCAGCTCGGCGACGGATTCTGCATCGAATGCGCGGCAAAGCACGCGTACAACAAAATGGTGCTGGACATCATGACGTCAGATGACACGCCCGGTCCCGGCATCGAGTCTATGCTTGACCTGTTGGTGGACTTCCTCGAAGGCGCTGATTTCGCACAGCTTCGCGGCTCCCATGAGGCCCTTGCCGGAGTTAAAGAATCGCGATGCAGCCTGCACAGAGACGAGCATGGACATCCATGCGTATCAGTGATTAGTCCATGACCTGACTTGACATTACGAAGGAGCCACTATGCCAACATATGATTATCTTTGTTATTCATGCGGAAACAGATTTGAAAGCTTCCAGAACATGAGCGACCGGCCCCATGAAACATGCCCTTCCTGCGGGGGTCCGGTAAAAAGGTTGATTTCCGGCGGGTCCGGATTTATCATAAAAAGCGGCGGTAAAACGAAAACCGCCTGCGGGAGCGATGTCCCCTGCTGCGGCAGGGGCGAGCCCTGCGGAAAATCAAATGGTTGCGGATAATATCATTAAAGGAGGTGCCTATGCCTGAAGAATTCAAGCCTGGTTGCGCTAGGCCCACGGGAGGTCCCGTGGGGGAAGAACCGGTCAAAGCAGGGCCGGAAGAGACAAATATGAAAAAGGAGGAACGAAAAGCCATGGTCCAAGTTGGTAAAAAAGCGCCGGATTTTACAGCGCCGGCTTATCTCCAGGGAAAATTCGTAAACGTCAAACTCTCTGAATATCTCGGAAAGTGGACGCTCCTCTGCTTCTATCCAGGGGATTTTACCTTTGTTTGAGCAACGGAAATTTCGGCGGTCGCCGAAAAATATCCCGAGTTCCAGAAGCTCGGCGTGCAAATTCTTTCTATGAGCATCGACAGCGTATTCGTGCATAAAATGTGGAATGATAATGAACTTTCAAAAATGGTAAAGGGTGGCGTCCCCTTCCCCATGCTGTCCGACGCGGGAGGCAGGGTCGGCACTGCGTATGGCATCTATGACGCGGACGCCGGAGTGGAGACCAGGGGCAGGTTCATCATCGACCCGGACGGCGTGGTGCAGGGGTTCGAGGTGCTCACGCCCCCAGTTGGGCGCAACGTGGCTGAATCCCTCAGGCAGGTTCAAGCCTTTCAACTAGTCCGTAACAGCAAAGGCACCGAAGCCACACCGTCGGGATGGAAACCGGGAAAAATGACCCTGAAGCCGGGCCCGGACCTGGTGGGCAAAGTCTGGGAGGTTTGGAAAACGAGCATGGCTTTCGACGATTGATTTTTTATGTGTCAGGAGCCCTTTTCGATAAGGTTTTCCTGACACATATTTGTATTTCTTTCCTTTAAAAACTATTTAACATATAAAGTGGTATATTATGGTTTGTATACATCCTATTCGTGGTAGAATCTTAATGCTTTTTATATCAGCTTTGCTGATAAATGTTATACCAGGATCCATCCTTCTTGCAAAGGATCGAAAAACGTACATAGACTCCCGTGAATTCGCCCGTGCTAAAGTTGAAAAAATTGAACGGACCCGCGGCGAGGGCGCCGGCGCGTCCTTCGTCGAGGTGCGCGTGCACCTGCGGATCCTGGACGGCGAGAAAAAGGGACAGACCCATGTTTCCGTTTATCGCGGCGAGGACGACATGCCCCGGGACATGTTCTACCATGAGGGAGACACCGTCTATATCGGAATATCAAAAATGCCCGAAGCTGACGAAGTGGAGCACATCTCCATATACGATGTCGATAATACTGTCGGCATCATACTACTCGCCGTAATTCTCGTGGTATCGATACTCCTCGTCGGCAGATTGCGGGGCGCCCTGTCCATGCTTTCCCTGATCGCGACAATCATCCTGATATTCTATGTCCTGATACCCATGACCCTGAAAGGGCATTCCCCCCTTCCCCTTGCGGTGGGCACTTCCCTTTTCGCGATCGTAGTAACCATTCCCATCATACTCGGTTTCAAGACAAAGACCCTGGCGGCCATACTGGGGGCCACCTCCGGGGTGCTTCTGGCTACGCTGCTCGCCCTCTTCTCGGGATGGGTCATGCACCTGTCGGGCATCGTTACCGGGGAGATGATGACGGTTTTTTACACTTCAACAATCGATGTCAATCTGCGCGGCCTTGCCCTTGCCGGCATCGTTATCGCGGCCCTGGGCGCCATCATGGACGTGTGCATCTCCATCGCGTCGGCAACGGAAGAGATTTTCCGTGTACACCCGGAGATCTCGGTCAAGGAGGCGTTTAAATCAGTCATGACCGTCAGCTCCGACATGCTGGGTGCAACGGTAAACACCCTCATGTTCGCTTACGTCGGGAGCGCACTGCCCCTGGTCCTTCTCATCGCCATGCGTTTTGACCCGCAGACTCCGCTCATGATGGTTTTCAATTACAATCCGGTGCTCTCGGAGCTGGTGAAATCAGCGGTCGGCTGTATCGGCATGTTCCTGAGCATGCCCCTGACGGCATTTATCTGTATCGAGCTTCATAAAGGGCACAAGAGAATAGAAAATTCCTGACATCCCCACCATTACCTGATCTCAAGCCGGCTCTCTCCAGTGCCAATAACTCGCTGGACATGAATTAATCTTATCAAATCGCCTTTCATAATATGAATCCTCGAGCAGTGCGACTAAGCAAGGACTATACCATGGCCTCGCTTAATTTTATATACTAAAACACTAAAATAATTCAATTAATACTTGATTTCAGAGGCTATTTCTATTATTAATGCAAAAAAATTCAAAAAAGCATGCAGAAAATAAGATTTGATTAATCTTCAAAGCCGCGCCTGCAGTCCGGCCGCATGCCTTTGATTATTACACCTTGCAATTCGTTATATACCGATTGCCATTAATTAAACATCGATCACACAGGTAAAATATGAAAGTTCAAGAAAAATATTTCGACCAGGCGACACAGGCCACCATCAAAGAAAAAATCAAGCCCCTTCTTGACAGCGTAACCAACGAGAAAGAGAAGCGACTGATTTCGGAATTCTGGGAAAAGGCCTCGGCTTATTTCGGCCAGCTCTTCGGTATCGACAGGGCCATAGACCAGGGGCTCATCGGCGAAGATCCCGCCAGCGATATTGTAATAGAAGAAACCGATGCCATCCTCGAAGAAGGCAAGAAATTGGAGGAATCGATCGACAATCCCGAACTGATAAAAAAGATAAAGAAGCTCTTCCGCGAGTGCGGGATACCGGTCGGTATAAAATCCGAAATCGTAAAACACGCCTTCACCAAGCCGAGCGGATACGCGGGCGATTACGGGATCATCGAAATGGTTTACAACGAAAAAATCATCTCCAGGGGATTCGGATACTGCGCCGACAAACGTTTCCTCAGGGACGACTATGCCCGGGCCGTTCGAAGCAGAAAGTCAAAAATGAGGGAGATACTGACCGACTACCTGCATTCCATTACATCCCCGGGCGTGGAGGTCCTCAATATCGCCTGTGGCTCATCCCGGGAACTGCAGGAAATGTTCGACATAGCCACTTTTGATTCATCCAAAAAAATAAAGATCACCCTCGTTGACCATGACCAGGAAGCGCTGGATTTCTCCCGGAACGTACTGAAAAACGTCCCTTCCAACGTGGAAATCTCGTTCCTGAAGCACAGCGTGTACGATTACGTAAAAAACCCCGACCCGTATAGAACAATACTAGCCGGAAAGGATATCGTGTATACTATCGGGCTGGCGGACTATATACCGGACCAACCCCTTAAAAGCCTCATCGCCTTTTTCTACAGCCTGCTGAATCACGGCGGCAAGCTGATCATAGCCCACAAGGACTCGAAGAATTACAGCCCCCTGGCGCCGGACTGGTGGTGCGACTGGACATTCCACCTCCGCAACGAGGCCGAGGTGATCGACATCGTGAAGTCCAGCGGCATTGATAATTTCAAGCTGTCAATAGTGCGTGAAACAACTACGAACATTATTTTCTTCATCATGATAGAAAAAGAATAGAATGAATTTTCTTGCCGTAACGGGACTGCTTAATTTCATAAGTTCAGCATTCATCGGGATTTTCGTACTCATCAAGAATCCCCGGGCCTCCCTCAACCGGCACTTCTTCAACATCAACGCCAGCATCGCGGTTTACAGCGTCGGGTACCTGCTGTGGCAGGTAAGCGGCCACCCCGATACCGCCCTGGCCTGGTTCAAGGTTCTCTTCTGCGGCATCATACTCATCAATGTCACGTTTCTTCATTACGTTTTTGCCATCCTGGGCAAACTGCCCCGGAAGAAATTCGAACTCATCGGCTATTACCTGGCAAACGCAGTTTTTCTGGCCCTTAACCTGATGTCGCTGCTGTACACCGGACTCGAGCCCAGGCACGGTCACGGGTACTGGCCCGTTCCGACCATCATCTTCAGCGTGTATCTCGCTTTCTGGATATGGCAGCTCCTGTACGGATTCATCCTTCTGCTCCTGAGCCTGAAAACCGTGACCGGCAGGCTCCGGGAGCAGGTAAAGTACACCATTGTCTCCGGCCTTATCGGATTCATAGGAGGCGCGTCCAATTGGCCGATGTGGTACGGCATCGATTTTGCGCCCTACGCGAACATTCTCATAACAGGCTATATCGGGCTCATGGGGTTCGCGATCATACGCTTCCGCCTCATGGACATCAAGGTTGTCCTCACCCGGACCGGCATCTTCGTCGGGATCTATACTCTGGTGCTCGGAGGTCCGTTCCTGATAGGCGTCCGGACCGATTTCGGCTTCCTGTCCTTCCTGGCGCTGTTCGTTCTCGCCACCATCGGGCCCATCCTGTACCGATACCTCATGGGAAAGGCGGAAGGCGTCCTGCTGGCGAAGCAGAGGGAGTACCAGAGAATACTGAACGAATCCGTCGTCTTCATGCTCCGCGAGCACAGCCTTGACCGGCTCCTCAAGCTCATCATTTACGGGATGAAGACGATCATCAAGGTCGATTACGCGGCGATTTTTCTCGATGACAAGGAGAATGAATGCTTCACGCTGAAGGTGGCGAATTCCTTCAGTGTCCTTCCGGAAGGCTTCTGCATACCCTACGACAACCCGACCATTGACCTCCTCAAGGAGCACAAACGCCCCCTGGTCCTGGAGGAAATGTCGCACCTGTTCCACAGCGACACGGACCGCAAGATCAAAATGATCGTCCCGTCGTTTTTCGACAACAGGCTCCTGGGGTTCCTTCTGCTGGGGGAAAAGGAGAGCAAGACCTTTTACACCATGGACGACCTGCAGACCTTCGAGCTGCTGTCCCACCAGACCGCCATGGCCATAGAAAACTGCCTCTACCTGGATGAGCGCAAAAAGACGCAGGAACGCCTCTTCCAGGCCGAGAAGCTGGCCTTCATCGGCGGCATGGCCGAAGGCGTCGCGCACCAGATACGAAACCGTCTCAACCATTTTTCACTCGGGTCCCGGCAGATACAGCACGAGATCGCTGATTTTCTGAAGGCGCATGCGGACCTGGTCAATCAAAACACGGCCATACGGGAGGCCTTCGATTCTCTCAACGACATCAGCGAGTCAATTGTCGAAAACGTGATACGGACCAATGCCGTCATCCAGGGAATACTGAACTACACCCTCGCGGACGACAGGCGGAACACCTTCTCGGAACTCCCCTTTAAGGACGTCGCCGAGGGCGCCATTGACCTGGCCAAGATCAAGCACGGCATCGATGAACTGCCCATCAAGACCGAGATCGACCCCGACGCGATGATCTACGGCATCATGACCCAACTCATGGAATCGCTGTACAATCTCATCGACAACAGCTACGAGGCCATCGAGGAAAAAAGGAACACCTTCAAGAACGCCGAGGAAAGAAAAAGCTACGAGCCGTTCATCCTTATCAGGTTCACGCAGCAGCCGGACGGGTCCCTGATAGAGATCACCGACAACGGCATCGGCATAGCCAGCGAAGACGCCCGAAAGATCTTTGCCCCGTATTACACCACCAAGTCCTCCTTCAAGTCGCACTCGGAGCCGGGGATAGGCCTCTATGTCGTGCACCGGATCATAGAAGAGAACCACAAGGGCAGTATATGGTTTGAATCCAGACACATGCAGGGAACATCGTTTTTCATAAAGCTTCCGCTGCAGAACAATGCCGGATAACAAAGGGGGCACCCGTCAAGACCGGCCTCCCGGGGCATCGGATTGAAACCGTCCCCAATTTCAAAACAATGTATGCCATTCAGACGGAACAGCCTCTTTGTTCCGACAGGTGGCAGGCCCCTACATCCCGTTCATCAGGGCATGGCCGCTGTCGCATCCCCCACGCGCAGCCTGACGGCATTCATATTTCCTCCCCTGCGGCAGGCAAGCACTGCCGCGCCAAGGGCCCCCATGAGCTGCGGATCGATCGCGAGGGGCGCGATCTCTATCCTGAGGAGCTCGCCGAGGGCCTTCATGAGGCCGGCGTTCTTGGCGCATCCGCCGGTCACGGTCAGTTTTTCCCTGATGCCGATGCGCTTCAGGAGCGTGAAACACCGCTTGGCCACCGCGGCCTGTATACCGGCGGCGACGTCCGACGGCGGCTGTTTCTTCGCCAGGAGGCTTATGACTTCGCTCTCGGCGAAGACGCTGCACTGGGCGGTCACGGGGATCACCTTCCTGGCCTTCAATGACAGATGGGAAAATTCGTCAAGGTCCATGCGGAAAACCCTGCTCATGGCCTCGAAAAACCGTCCCGTCCCCGCGGCGCACTTGTCGTTCATGGCGAATTCCAGCACGGTCCCGTCACCGGCGACGGATATCCCCTTCAGGTCCTGACCGCCGATGTCCACGATCGTTTTAATGTCCTGGTCGCAGGAAAAAACGCCCATGGCATGGCAGCTGATTTCCGATATGTTCTCGTTGGCGAAGGGCACCTCGTTTCTGCCGTAGCCGGTCCCCACAAGATAGGCAAGGTCGCCGCTCCCCCCCCAGTCCATCGACCATGGAGCATGCCCGTTCCATTACAAGACGCGATGTTTCCTCGGGATCGATCTCCGATGGCATGATGACCGTGGCCGCGACAGCCCCCCGCTCATCCAAGATGACCGCCTTGCCGGTTGTCGAGCCGATGTCGCATCCGCCGTACAATTTTCTTTCCATGTCTGTCTCCTCATCAATACTATGGATCTGTCTTTTCGTACGAAGAGAGAAATCTTTATCGAATCACGCGGTGCTTCAAGATTTCTCCTCGCGTCACTCCTCTAAATGGCTTGCGCAAGCATCTGCCGTTACGTTACTGGCAACAGCCTCGCGCGTCGCATGTTCTTTCCCGTTCCTGCCCACCTTCATAACGTTCTGCATGAAATGGTCGATCTGGCGTATTATGCCTTCGTGGGAACAGATGCGCTGGTCCGAGAGATCGTACTCGATGATAAGAAGGGGCACCCCTTTTTCCCTGCATGCCTCCCGGAGCATCTGGTTGAGAGCCATGGTGTTCTTGCAGCCGATATGTCCCGCCACCCATACCATGTCCAGGTCGAAGCGGTGATATATCCTGAAAATGTCGTCGATGTAGTTCTCCGCAGGCCCCCTGGTGTGCCGCGCCATCGGCCCCTGCATGATAATCTTGCCCAGGTCGCGGAGCATCGTGTCCGGCGTGGCAGTGTCTATCAGGGGCTGAGAGTTGTAGGTCATGCTGTCAATGACCAGGGTGATGCCGTATGCCTCCTCGGCCCACCTGAACAGTTCGGAGAAATGAAGGAGGGGCGGGTTCCAGAGCACGGCGCGGAACCGCTCATTGGGCACCGCACGAACTCCCGCCTCCAGGTTGCGCCGCGTCATATCGGCTATACGCCGAAAAAAGCGCGTTGCCTCAGGTCTGCCCGGGTCGGCATTGAACGACCAGAGGTGCCCCAGGTACACCGGCTCGGCCGCCATGGGAGCGGGCCTCGCGCTTATCATTTCCCATAGCTCTATCTCGATTTCCGCCATGCGGTTCCGCTCCTCGCAGATCTGTTTCAGGCGCTCCCAGTCCATCCTGCCCGGCGTGTTCTCTTCGAGCCAGGCGATCATTCTCCTGAGCTCCCCGGCGAAGTATTCCGCCGCCCGGTCGTCGTAGAAATTAAAGGGGATATCAAGCCGGTATATCGACGCGTTGTTCCAGCGCCGGGTGATCTCGTACCCGGTCATATTGCCGTCACAGGGCAGGTTTGAGCTCACGATGACCGATGATGGCGGCATTTGACCGCTCAGCACGATGCCAAGGGTCATTTTGACATGGCTGCATATGTCGGGCGGAATACCCTCATTCTCACTGCAGTCTATGTATTCTTCCGCGGCATGGCTGTCCAGGAGTGGAAGCAATATCGAGAGGAGCTCGGCCGGCCACACGGAAAGACCCATGGCGGTTGATATCTCCGGCGGCACCATTTCCTGGTGGAGTATGAATGTATCGCCCCGTTCGAGCGCGCGGACAAGTAGGCCGACCATTCTTCTCACTATAAATGAGATGAGCAGCTCATTGGCTTCACGGTAGAGGCCGGCCCGACCCGCGGCAAGGCGCCCCATCAGCAAGGGAGCCCGCAGCAGGGTGAACAGCCATGGATACCGTCTCATGTCGCGGAGCAGCGAAACCGGTCCGCGCCGCAGGGCCAGCATCGTGAAACTGAGCAGTATTTGAACAAAATATTTTGCATGTATCAGGTAGTCGATAACGGTAGGCCTGTTGTTCATGACGTTCCCCCCTTATTTCCCCATGCTCTCAATAAACGCCTGGACCCGCGTCCTGAGCTGGCCCTCGCCGCCATGGCGGTACTCCCGTTCCAGCCGAAGCACCGGGATGCCGGCGGAGCGGAGCGCCGCCGTGAGCGTGCTTCCCTCGACGCCCCAGGTATCGCAGAATTTTATCGCCTGGATAATGACGCCGTCGGCGCGGTATTCAAGGGCCGTCTGCCGTATCGCCTCCTCGCGCTCATCGAACTCCTCCATCATTCGCGGGCAGAGCACCTTGTAAAGGGTGTGCTGCGCGATCGCCCTGAGCGGGTCGCCGCTTTCCGGCACCGGTTCGAGCCCCGGAAGGGAACCGGTGCAGAAACGGTCCGCCACGACAAGGCCGCCCTGGGACTCGATGACGTCGATAAAGGAAAGGTCATCCAGCTCCCCGCCGGCGACCATGATCCGCGCCCGGTAGGGCCCCACGCCGCCGCGCTCCACCGCCCTGCGGCGGAAATCCTCGACAAGGGGCATGAGAAGGTCCTTCGGCGACACCAGGGACGCTATCATGACCCGGTGAAACTCGCCGCCGGTGATAAGTGGCGGGTCCAGTTTCCGAAGATCTCCGATGGCGCGGAGCGCCTCTGCGAAGGCGTTGCGGCTTCGTATGGCGGCGGCCAGGTCGTCGCCGGCGGCGCTGACTCCGAAATGGGCCGACATCTTATCGGCCAGCATTTTCAGCTCTTCCGTGAACCAGTCCAGGGCCGGCCCGCCCCGCTTGTGGGGCACGTCCAGGGTATGGCTGAAGGCCGGCTTCCGCAAATATTCAAGGTTATCCATCAGGCGGCGCATGTGGTCGCAGTTGGCCGTGAACACGACCCCGCCCAAGCGGTCATAGGCCCCGCCGATGGCGAATTCCAGGAGACTTTTCGTGTATGAGCAAATTACATTGGACATGTAGGTGTCGGCCATCTCGGTGCCGGCAATACCTGGCGCCCGGAGCCGCACGGGGAAGAGCTTTCCCGCGGAGAGGAGCGTTTCCGGGACGTAGCTGCAGGTATATCCCACGGGGACCCGTCCCTCGCCCATTGCCTGTTCCGCCAGGCGGTTCAGCGGCTCGGCCAGAAGATCATCAAAAAGCGAAATACCGGCGTACTGGTTCATGCCCCCACTCCTTCAATCTGTCTTTTTTTTGCGGCAGGGTACAGCCCGAAGGCGGACAGGCACCGCCGCATCCCGGCCCGGACGGGGCATTCCGGTAGGTCCAGGAAGCTTTTTCCTTCGATATCAAATCTGCGGATGGTATCGTCCTCCGGGAGGATGCCCAGGAGGGGCAGTCCCGCCGGGGCGCCCGTGCCGCTTTCCTCGCCGGCGCGGACACGGTTGACGACAAGGCCGCACCGCTCGAACCCGACCGCCCTGCTGGCCACGTCCAATATGCTGGAGGCAACGGCTAGGCCCTTGGCAGACTGGTCCGAAACGAGAAGGAGATGGCTCACGCGCTCCATAACGCGGCGGTTTACCTGCTCGATGCCCGCCTCCCCGTCGATCACCACGTAATCGAAATTGGTTGATATCGTTTCTATGACGTCTTTCAGAAAATCATTAACCTGGCAGTAGCATCCTTCCTGCTCGGGCCTGCCGATGGCGAGGAAGGCCAGGTTGTTCTTTTCCTCGAGGGCGGCAAGGACCTCGTAGTCGAGGGCCTTCGCCATCTGCCCCATGTCCCCGCGGACACCCTCCTTCACCCTGTCGATCAGGTCGTTCCGTATGTCGTCAACGGTCCTCCGGGCCCGGAAGCCGAGGGCGAGTGCAAGGCCCACGGCCGGATCGGCGTCAATGGCCAGGACCTTCTTCGCAGGGTCTTCGGCAAGCATGGCGGCCGTGACGGCGCTGACGGAGGTCTTGCCCACGCCGCCCTTGCCGCATACTGCTATGATAGCGGTGTTCATCGCTTCAGTTTCTTTCATAAAGAGCTTTCTCCTTTCCGCGCAGCGTATCGCGCATTGACCTGAGCTCCGACACTTCCCCGCACACGTCGGTAAAATCGCAGGTGCCGCAGTCGAAGGACAGCTCACGGGCCATCTTGTTCATGGCGCCTATGAGACGCACGGCCCGCTCCCCGACATGCTGGAGGGAGCGGACGTCATCCGGCGACGACGTCACGATGAGAATTTCCGCGCCCCGCACGTAGTCCAGCCTGCGGTGCCTGTCCATGAGGGCCGAGGCGAGCACGTCAAGGGAAAACCCATCGGCGATTGCCTGCCTGCTGATCCTGCTCCATTCCCGCATGTACTGGGAAACGGCCCGCATCATGTAGCCCTTCAGGTTCACGTCATACCGCGCCAGCTCGATCTCGCGGTGACGCTCGTAGCAGTTTTCCTCGGTGAAGCCTTCAACATGGAGGATGACCGCCTTCCCCAGGGGGAGCCTCGCGCCGTCACTGCCTGCCGCGTCGGGGCCGATGCGGGTGATCATGCCGTCCCGCACCAGGTCAGCGTCCCCGGTCCAGACAAGGAAGGACGCCGATTCGTCCCGCGGATTGCCGAGCTCGACGGCGGTATCGCACTGCAGCACGATGTTGCCCTTCTCGCCCGCAGGCCATGGGCGGTGATCGGCCGCGGACTCCACGAATCCATGGGGCGACGTCCTCATCCCTTCCATCCAGGACCTGAGTTCATGTATTATTTCTTCAAATAGCTTCATCGGGCATCAGTCGACCAGTGCTCTCTCTTTACGCGGCACCGGCCCGCCGCCGGCGCCACGGGCCGCATCGAGGGCCATGAGGGCGGCCCCGATGGCCCCGTTTATCTGCGGATTTTCAACGCGTAAAAGTTCGCACCCCAGGGCATTTTTCAGCGCCTCGAACATCCCGGCGTTCCGGGCGACCCCGCCGGTCATGACGGCATCCTTTTCGACGGTGATGCTTTTCGCGAGGGCCGCGGCCCTGTTGGCAACCGCGTTATGTAGGGCGCGGATGATGTCGGGGATTTCGGCCCCGTCGTTCACCAGGGATATGATCTCGGTCTCGGCGAAGACAACGCACTGGTTGGAGAGGGTTATTTTCTTCGTCGACTTCATCGAGATGCCGCCCAGGTCCTCCAGGCCGATCTCCAGGGCATCGGCTATTATCTCCAGGAACCTGCCGGTGCCCGAAGCGCATTTGTCATTGTAGAGGAACCGAGCGACCCCTCCCGCGGCGTCGATCTTGATGGCCTTGCAGTCCTGCCCGCCGATATCGATAACGGTCCTGGCCGACGGCGCCTGCCATACGGCGCCCCGGGCATGGCAGGCGATTTCCGACTCGACGCTGTTAACAAAGGATATATTTTTCCTCCCGTAGCCCGTACCGACGCACCAGGCAACATCAGTCATGGCAAGGCCGGCGTCTTTCAGCGCCCGGTCAATCACGGCCCGGGCCGATTCCTCCGGCGACCTCTTCGCCAGGGCCACGGCCGACGCCACCAGGCCGTTTTCGTCCATGATGACCGCCTTGGCAGTCAGGGATCCCACATCGCATCCGGCAACGATCATGATTTTCCTCCTTGCGCCCTTTCCCCGGCGATAAGCGCGGCGCCGATGGCCCCGGCAAGCTGCGGGTCAGCCCTGGTCACGCGCTTGATCCGCAGCCCCAGCAGCTTCTCCAGGGCCGCCACCACGCCGGCGTTCTTGGCCACGCCGCCGGTCATGACCACATCGCGCTCGAAGCCTATATTGTTCACGATGACGGACATGCGGCTTGCCATGGCGCTGTTGATGCCGGCCGCGATGTCGGCCACGGGCACCCCGCTGTTCAGGTGCTGGATCACGTCCGCCTGGGCCCATACCGTACAGGCCGATGCCAGGGTAATGGCGCTCCTCGACGATGCCGACAGGGTGCCGAGGTCGTCCAGCTCAACGTGGAGCACCCGGGCCATCACCTCGAGAAAGCGCCCGGTGCCGGAGGCGCACTTGTCGTTGGCGGTGAATTTGACCATGTTCCCCCGGGCGTCAAGGCGCATCGCCTTACAGTCCTGGCCGCCGATGTCGATGACGGTCCGCGCCGACGGCACCAGCCACTGGGCCCCTTTGGCGTGGCACGCGATCTCCGTCACCGCTTCCTTGACGAAGGATATCCTGTCGCGGCCGTACCCGGTCCCGACGCAGCAGGCGATGTCGTTCATTGAAAGCCCCGCTTTCGAAAGCGCCTGGCCCATGGCCGCGTCAGCCGAATCCCCCGGCCTTGCCTTCGATTTTATTATCACCGACGCTACGATCTTTCCATCGCCCATGATCACCGCTTTAGACGTGAGGGAACCCACGTCGCATCCCGCAACCATCATACCAGCAGCCTCCTTACCCGTAAAAATTCCTCAAGGCGGTCCTGCGAAGCCTCCCACGATTCGACACGGTCGTCAAAGGCGTCACCATACATGATAAAGGTGGGGAAGCCCGCTTTTTCCGTGTCCCGGGCGAAGAGCTTCACCATGCCCCAGGTGTTGCGGCACCCCGGCGTGCCGTTGTATATTATGCAGTCGGCGCTGTACATCTTCGCCAGCGACAGGGTGTCCTGCAGCCACATGTCCGGCGCGTCATAGGGGCCGCGGATTGACTTGATCATGGGCATGCGCGAGTTGTGCAGGGCCATGGTCCTGATCATCGCATCGAGGTCGCCGTAGTCGAAGGAATACGCCGCCGCCTCGGTGCGGTATTCCTTCACGTGGGGCGCCATGTTCGACCATGAGCGGCTGAGGATGTTCCCCTGATAGCAGATGCCGTTCCTGTCAAGGAAATCCCAGAGCCTCAGGCTGTTGGTGTAATGGTCTATATAGCAGAAAAAAGCGCGCATTTTCTCGACGCTGCCGGAGAGGCCCGAAGCTCCCCGCGAGGCATTGTCCGAAGCCACCCGGAGCATGGACTCCAGGACGGCCGTGCACTCCTTCATGCCCGAGAAGAGGAACCGCGTCGCGTACACCATCAGGTTGAATGAGACCGGGAGGGGGTTGGGTACCATCCGGGCCAGGTCCTCCAGCTCCGCCACCAATTCTTCCTGTCTCTCTATCTCCCTGAGCACCGTGCGGAGCCGGTCGATGTCTAGTTTTCTTCCCGTGTGCTTTTCGATAAATGCTATGAGGGCCCTGAAGTCGGAATTGTGATATTCATCGCTCCTGGCCTCCGACAGAACCGGCGGCATATCGAGGGAAAAGAAGGGGACCTTGAGATACGCCGCGGCGAAGGCAAAGGCGTTGGCGTTGGTGTCGCACACGCCGGGAGTATCGGTGAGGACCATGTCGACGTCAGCGCCGACCCCGGCCAGAAAGGCCCCCAGGGTCCCCCGCTGGGACGAGCATGACGTTTCCGTGTATCCCACCTCGTTGCAGAAATCGAGGAATTCCGCCGTTCCCCTCCGGTAGGCGAAGGTCTGGGCCACCGAGAGGACCTCGAGGCATATCGGGTAAACGTCCATGGCGTACAGTATGCCCGGGGAAAAGCAGAAGGTCGTGATGGCGTTGTGGAACCCCTTCTCCCGCGCGGTTATGTAATTCTCCAAATACTTGGAAATGCATTCGATGAAAAGCTGGCCCGGCTCGCCCGTATCCAGCACCGCTGTGACAGTGCCGTTGAAATACGGTATATATTTCAGCATGGTCCGGTACTCCTTTTCGGAGCCGTTTCTGAGCTTGGCCGCGGCAGTGAACGTGCTCAAGAGCATCGAATCAAACTTGTATTCCTTAAGTTCCGGTCTCATGCCGATTGCCTCCTCTGTCCGATCCTCTCCAAAAACGCCTCAACGCGCATCTTCAGCCGACCTGTTTCAACCAGCGGCCCGTACTCGCGCTCGATCTTGAGGCAGGGGATGCCCGCCTTCTCCAGGTCGCGTTCAAAGAGCCCGTTCTCCGACCCGTGCAGGTCGCAGAAGCGGATATTCTGTAAAATCACGCCGTCAACGTTCGCCCTGTCCGCCTTGTCGATTAGCATTTTCAGCCGTCCATCGTATTCGCCGTACATTCGGGGACATTCATTCTTGGCAAGGTATCGCTTGGCAAGGGCCTCTATCGGATCGCCCGTCTCATCGACCCGGTCGGCATGGAACCGTGACCCGAAGCAGAGGTTGTCGGCCACCACGACGGCCCGTTCTCCTTCGATCAGCCGGACCAGGTTCACGTCATCGCTGGCGCTTCCCACAAGCATCAGCCGTGTCCGGTCCTTCAACGTTCCCCTGCTCTGTTCCAGAGTTTCGAGCAGTTCTTCCAACAATTTGACGTAGATGTCGCGGGACATCGTGGTGCCGGCCAGTATGACAGCCAGCGCCTCGGTCCCGGCAATGGCCGGATTTCCGGCGGTCCTGAAGCCGTCAAACCGTTCAAGGAGGTCCCGGCTTTTATTGAAAAGGCGGATCGCCTCCCGCAGCCTGTCATCGGAAACGGAAACCCCGAAATGCCTTTCGACGTCGGCTTTGAGCCGGAGGATCTCCTCGATAAACCATTTCACCGTGTAATCCGCATACTTGTGGGGCACCCCGAAATGGAAGAAAAATTTCGGCAGGATACCGGAAATGTCTTCCCCCGCCTTGCGCCAGCACTCGTCAAGGCGCCGCATCGAATCGCATCCCGGCGTGATGATGGCGCCGTCCAGAAAATCGAACCTGCCCTCGCCGGCCAGCTGCAGCATGGCCTTGGGAAGGCTGCATATGAAAGGCCCGAAATAGGTGTCGCCGATGGTCGCCTCCGTCGCGCCGAAGCCGCGGACGCGATAAGGGAGAATGCCCGCTGCATAGAGAAGCTCGTCGGGAACGTAGGAACAGGTGTATCCCACCACCTTTTTCCCCGCCTCTTTCCACTCGCGGACATAGTCGTTATTCAACGAGATTGCCGCTTCCATGAATGCGCTGTTCATTCCGTTCCCTCCGTCTGGTTAAATGCGTTTTTGAGTTTCCTGCAGGCATCGCGCATGTCGTCGGACATCACGCCGTCGGGGGCGATCAGCTCCGCCAGCCCGGTCATGACCGGCGGCATGATCTCCGGGGCCACCGGCTTCATGGACTGGACGATATCGTCAATGAGCCAGCGGGCCGTGTCGCCGACCATCCGCTCGTCAAGGGCGCTGAAAAACTGCGAAAGAAAGTTCCTGATCGTGCCCGGCGACAGCCGCCGCACCTGGTTGAAGATATTGCAGATGCCGCTCACGGCGGTGGCCATTTCCTGGGGATCGAGCTCGCCCATGCCCCGGGCGAATTCCCGGGCCACGTCCTCGTCTGAAAAAATACGCTCGAAGGTGCCGGCCTTCTGGCTCCAGGCCCTCACCCATGAAGCGAGGGACCTGAAGTGGCCCTGGAAGAAATCCGCCGCGATATCCGGGTTCCCCTCCAGGACTTCGATGACGGAGACCCTCAGCTGGTCCCGCAGTTCCCGGAGCATCCCCCGGGATTTAAGCAGAAGCAGGACATCGACCTCATTCAGGATCTCAGCCGCGAGGCGCGACACCGCCGCGGGAACGGCATGTCCCCCGCGGTCGCCGATGAGGGCGCCGCCGGTGTGTATCTTTCTCACTATTTCGCTTACCTGGTTCACGAGGCTCCCGATGCTTTTGCCGTCTACGTCGCGGACCAGCGACAAAATCACATCAGAAAGGAGGTCCGGCGGCATCTCATTGATCGGCCCGACCGTTTTCACCGCTGAGCGGATGGCCATGTTCCCCAGGGCCGGAAGGAGTGAAAGCAGGCATACCATCTTCGCAGGATACTGCCACATCTCCTCGTTTATCATGCCCGCCAGGGCGGGAATGCTCTCTGCTGAAGCGTCCACCGCTTCCTTTACCTCACCGAAATCGACTTCCGAAAGCAGTGACCGCACCTTCGGTCTGAGGGCTTCAATGAGAAAGCCCGGCTCGTTCTTTCGTTGATTAGCGCTTCGGGCCAGGTTGGTGATGATTTCACCAACTCCACCCAGGTCCGTATCTTCAATGATTGTTTTAAGGTAATAACGCCGCTCCCCGGCCGGCATGGCGGCAAGTTCCCGGGTGAAGGCCCCCAAACCTGCTATAACGGCATTGATTACGTCGGGCATCTGCGCCGAGGTTTGGCGCACGAATTCAGGATCGCCGCAGGTTTCAATTACCGGGCTCCCGGCGCCGTCGTTCCGCGGCGCGAAGCCCTTTGCGAGGGCCCTGCCGATAACGCCCGCAAGGGCTCTCTTGATCCGGCTCTTCCCTGCCCAGACAGCCAGCATTTCGGGAATGGCTGAGCGGACGATCTCCCGCATTTCCTCCGTCCGGGCGAAGGACTTCGCAAAGCTTCCGATAAAGCTCCCCTCAGCCGCCCGCAGCGGTCCGGTATCCCGGGCGATCGTGGTATCTTTCCTGTTCATGTTTTCATCCTCCTCCCCCTCAATCCCCCGAAGGGGGACTGTTATAGGCGCGCTTCCCGAACCGCCCTTTTCATGCATATACCGACTGCTTCGCCTTTGCGGCACTCTGTTTTTCTCCGGCAAGGTGTTTGGCAAGACGCTTGCCAAGGCACACGAGGGTCAGCACCGGGGGCAGCCCGAAGGGCTCCGGTATCACCGAGCAGTCGCACACGTACAGGTTTTCATATCCCTTAAGCTTGAGATCGGAATCAAGCATATGACCGATCCGGATTGTCCCGCCCGGATGCGCCGCGAGCTTCCATGTCTTGTATATTCCCTTCGCTCCTGCGTTCAGGAGTATGTTCTTCGCCATGTCGTAGCCCTTCCGGAGCTTTTCCCTGTCAGCGGGGGTGAGCCGTTTCCGCACACCGCCGCGTTCCGAGAGATGGCCGGAGAGATCGTCCCGTATCTTGATCATGATGCGGAGCGTTTTCCTCGATTCAAAAATCCTCCAGAACCGGAAGGCCGACGCGGTAAAGGCCTGGTCGAGAAGGAACGGCACCGCCATGTCTGTCATGACGATACCTTCGTTGCGCAGCACACAGCCTGCCGTCATGGGGATCTCGTCCTTACGTTTCCTCACATCCTTTACCTTGCCGCACACGGTGATGAGAGGATCGAAGAAATAGTTATACCCGGCATTCCGTATGCCTGATTTACGCAGCACCACCGGCGATCCGATGCCGCCAGCGGCCACGATAACCGTTTGCGCCATCACCTGCGTGGTGCGTCCCTTGTATTTCATCTCAACGCCCTTTGCCTTTTTCCCGTCAAAAAGAACCTTTTTAACTTTAGCCTTGTTCAGCAGCACGGCGCCCTGCTTGACAGCTTCGTCAACATACATCTTGGCGCTCCACTTTACCTCGTGGGGATCGCCGTAATAACCGAAGCGGTATCCCGGACGCCAGCGGTCCTGGTACATGAACTTGTCGAGCTTCTTCCAGTCATAACCCAGGGCGCGGGCGCTTTCCATCATGCGCCGGGCCATCGGAGTCACCATTTCATCTTTTAGCGGCGCAATGGGCAGCTCCTTGCGCGCCACCCGTTCAGCTTCCGTCAGGTCAATGCCGTATTTCTTGAACGCGTCATGGTTCACCGGGAAGGCCGTGCCGTAGTAGAACACGGAGCTGCCGCCGGTCGTGAGACCGCGCACCATGCCGAGCAACTCCGGCGTAAGCAGCAGGCTTTTAAAAGGAAACATCATGTGGGGCAGTGCCCAGAGAAAGGTCCCCTTTATCTTGTTCCCGCCGCTCCCTTCGAGGATCAGGACCTTTTTCCCCTTTGCGGCAAGGTCCTTGGCAACACTGGCTCCTCCCGGCCCGGAACCGACGACTATGACATCAAACTTTTCTTTCATTATCTCCATGTAACTCCTCCATAATAGTATATGCTGACAATTTCGGGGCCGTCCTGCATTGGTAATAATCCTGCTCTGACCCCGGCACTGATCTTTCGCTTTTTGACTCCTGTCCAACAACCTTTAATGATTCATAATATCATGTGTCATGTGATATTATACACATTTCATAATAAAGAATCACCGCGGATTCATACCGGTTTAATACGTTGTGCCAGAATTGATTACCGCGCCACAGCCAACATGATAAGACAATAATACATTCGTAAAAAAAAGTCGTCCGGACGGATAATTCCAGAAATTTAAATCCTTCCAGATTTATAAATCCAGAATTTTTATGAACCATTCTTAGAAAAGGAGGGAAAGAGGGAACTTTCTTGCAATAATCAGGATGACACGATGATTATTCTTTCATAAGCGGCCACGGGCTGGCTTCCTCTATTTCGAAGGCGAATTCAAGAAGCTCGCGTTCCCGGCCGAAAGCTGAACCGAACTGGACCCCGAGGGGCATGCCGCTCTTGCTGGAACCGAGAGGAAGCGAAATGGACCCGGATTTTCTTTTTTCCTGTCATAGGGCTCCTGCAGGGTATACGGTGATCGTGGCCCCAGGGCCTCGAGGTCATCAAATCAAGACACAGGGCCGGATAAAGCACAACTCATTTTTCCCTGCAAGCACACGGCAGTTCCGGAGGGATGTTTTCCAGTAAAGGATAATGCCGGCCTGTTACTTTCCCGTCTTTCGATATCTGGCGGGTGACTTGCCGACGAACCTGGTGAAGGCCTCGTAAAAGGCCGACTTGCTGTTGAAACCGACGGAATAGCAGATGGAGCTGATAGACCTGTCCGGCTGGGTCTGCATGAGATTCACCGCCTCGTCAACGCGGTAGCGGTTGATATAATAATTGAAGCTGATGTTCAGGTTCTTGTTGAGAAACTCCGACAGCTGGTGAGGCGAAATGGAAAGCATTTCCGCCAAACGCTTCAGGTTAAGGTCCTCGTCGCAGTAGACCTTGTCGTATATCATGAGATCGTCGAGGCGGGTCTTCAGGGCCTCCACATCCAGGCCCTTGATCAGGGACCGCTCGTAGATGTTCCTTTTCACCACGCTGGTGATCAGCGATATAAGCTCCGGGATGAGATTCCCCACTATCAAAATGAAGAGGAACGGAAGTATCATCAGGGTCATGACAATGCGCCCCAGGGTTATATTCCGTGTTATGAAGGCGAACAGGAGCATGATTGCTATCATGAGGACCATGACAATATAGACCAGGGCGACCTGGTTGACCTTTACGCTGAACTTTTTAGTTTTTATAAGAGATATGAAATCTTCTTTAAAAAGGATATACACGTTATATATAATGAATATTACGGCCGCGGATATCAGGTAATAATAGTTGCCGGCAATTATCATGGAACGCGCTTCAAGAAGCGCCCCGGTCTTTACCGTTTCCGTCTTAAGCATGAACATATCGATGCAGAAGGATATAAACGGGGGCACGAAGTGAAAGATATGCCTTAAGGTGAACACAAAATCGTTGTAAAAAAGCTTTTTGTAGAAAAAGAATATGGAAGGGCCCAGCAAAAATGCGACCGCCTGCCCCCGCCAGAGGGATATCTCATGGTCCGGGACTGCGTACACCCCGTAATAATACTGCTGGAACCCTATGGCGGATATGCTGGTAAAAAATATAAAGAGCCAGAGGTGCTTGCTGTCCCGGAATATCTGCGCGAACTGCATGATGGCCATGGTGAGGGCAAGGCTCCCTCCATAAAACAGCAGGTGGTTTAAAACGGTATCCAGCATCCGGCAAGCCCCCCATGACTTGGACAGAAAAATTGCGGTTTATTAATCATTGAAACAGCAAGGCCGATAGAATCACCCTGCATTTATATTGAAAATATTCAGTTAATGGATAGTTAACATCCTTGTCAATTGTATTTTGACCGCGGTTGAGAATGTCATACGTCATGATGGTTTCATGGCGGGCTGCAACCATAGACAAAACAGGTTTTATGGACATATTCCAACATCATCTTTCTGATAATTATTATTGACTTTATCTCATTTTTTGATATTCTGACAAAGTTTATTATATTGATAGGTAACTGAACAATATTTATGCACCATATTCAGCAATCGTTTATGGCTGTTCCTGCCGATACCGGACGCAGGTCAGCGGGAGAGAGGATAGAACTTATCATGAAACACCGTGCAGTGGTTCTCAGCATGATCGCCCTTTTCATATTGCCGCTATGCCTTTCCTGTTCCGTTAACGTAACGGCAATGAGAATGGTGGCCGATGCCATGTCATCGACGACATCCGGCACTACTTTCACCGGCGAGGATGACCCCGAATTGGTGGGGGACGCCCTCCCCTTCGCCCTCAAGCTGTTCGAAAGCCTTCTTGACGAAGTTAAGGACAACCCGAAACTATGGCTTGCCACGGGGAGCGGCTTCATCATGTACGCCAACGCCTACGTGCAGACCCCGGGGGACATGCTCCCCGACACAGAAGTCGACAAGAAAAGCCAGATGACGTCCCGGGCCAGGAAGCTCTACCTCCGGGGCCGGGACTATGTCCTCCAGGGCCTCGAGGTCCTGTACCCGGGATTCACCGCTTCCCTGGAGAATGACGCATACAGGGGCCGCCTCGACGCCATGAAAGCCGAGGACGTGCCCTACCTCTACTGGACTGCCGCCGGCTGGTTGGCCGCGTATGCCTCTGACCCCTTTGACGTAAATATCGGCGTGGGCGTCAAAAAGGCCGCCGCCATGATGGAAACCGCCCTGCGCCTGAACGAAGCTTACAACGACGGCGCCATCCACGACTTTTTCATCCTGTACTACGGCTCCCTGCCCCGGTCAATGGGCGGAAGCGAGGAAAGGGCGCGTTATCATTTTAAAAAAGCGGTGGAGCTATCCAGGGGACTTGCCGCCTCGCCCTACGTGGCCCTGGCCTCGACCGTGTCGGTCGCCAACCAGAACGTGAAGGAATTCACCGATCTGCTCAACAAGGCCATGGCCATCGACGTTTCGAAAAAAACAGGGAACCGCCTCGCCAACATCATCGCCCAGCGCAAGGCCAGGTGGCTCCTTGACCATACGGACGACAAATTCTTATCAGACACAAACGAAGGAGATAAATAAATGAAGCACCTGAGAACAACCATTCTTTCCGTCATGGTGGCGGCGGCGATGGCCGCGCCGCTCTTTTCAATGACCATCAAGGTCGGCAGCATCGCCCCAAGCGGGTCCCCGTGGGACAAGGCCCTTAAAAAAATCGCCGCTGAATGGAAGGCCATCTCCGGCGGCACGATAGATATGAAAATATATCCGGGCGGCATTGTCGGCAACGAGCCTGACATGATCCGGAAAATGCGCATCGGCCAGCTCCACGCGGCCATCTTCACCGGCATGGGCATGAGCTACATCTCGCCCGATGTCTTTTCGCTGAGCCTCCCCTTCCTGGTGCGTAACGACAAGGAGCTCGATTACATCATGAAGAAATCGACCCCCTATTTTGAAAAGCTTATCGCCAAGAAGGGATTTTCCGTCGTGGTCTGGTCCAAGGCCGGATGGATCAATTTCTTTTCCACAAAGCCCGTGGTATACCCGCGGGACCTGAAGCCGCTCAAGCTGTCGGTGGCCGAGGGCGACGCGGAACTCCTCCAGGCCTGGCGGGTCATGGGATACAACGCGATACCCCTCGCCACCAACGACCTGATGACTGCCCTGCAGAACGGCATGGTCGAGGCCTTCTATGCCCCCCCCCTGGTGGCCGCGTCCTTCCAGTGGTTCGGCATAGCCAAGCACATGTGCGGCATCCAGGTCGCCCCCCTCATCGGCGGCATCGTGATCAGCAAGAAGACCTGGGACGAGATCCCCGCCGACATCCGGCCGAAGCTCGTCAAATCGGCAAGGCAGATCGTTGACGGCCTTTTCGCCGAGACCAACACCCTTGAAAAGAGCGCCATCGACACGATGCTGAAGCATGGTCTCCAGATTCACCCCGTCCCCGCCGACGGCACCAAGCTCTGGGAAAAGGAGGCGCACAAAGGATGGGACGCGTATGTCGGTAAAACGTTTTCGAAGGAATTGCTGGAAAGGCTGAAGGGATACGTCAGGGAGTATAGAGAAAAATAAAATCACGGCGGGGTGTGATCCCCGCCGTGGCCCCATAACGATGATTTTTACAGGAGCGGGTTTCAACCCGCTCCTGTTTTTTTATTCCACCAGGTCCGTGATGATCGTTGACATCTGCGGCACATAGGTTATGACCAGCACCGTGAAGAGAAGGACAAAGAGAAACGGAAGGACCTGCCAGTAGATCCTCGTCAGGGGCTGCTTGAAACGGTACGACGCCATGAAGAGGTTCAGGCCGATGGGGGGATGGCTGAAGCCCAGCTCCAGGTTGGCCAGGAATATTATCCCCATGTGGACCGGATCTATTCCAAAGAGAGCCCCCAGGGGGATTATGAGCGGCACAACCACCATGATCGCCGAGTAGATATCCATGAAAAAGCCGACGATCAAAAGACCCACGTTGAGCATCAGCAGGAAAAAATATTTATCATGAACGTGGCTGCTGAACCAGGCGGTAAGCTGCATGGGTATCTCGGCATCGACAATGTAATAGGACAGGCCCCGGGCATGGGCAAGGATGATCAGTATCCCTCCAATGATCGGAACGCAGTTGATGACGACTTTTCCCAGGTCCTTGAGCTTGTAGTCCCGGTGCACGACAAGGGTGATGAGCAGGGAATACAGGACCGTAAGGGCAGCTGTTTCGACATGGGTTGCCAGCCCGCTGAAATACACCGCGATAATCATAATGGGAAGCATGAGTTCCCAGATCCCTTCACGTATGGAGGAGAGCGCCTCCTTGAGGTCGAAGGGATGCCGTTCGAGCTTGCCCCGCACCGCCACAAACACGCCCATGAGCGAGAGGCAGACAACCATGAATAATCCGGGAATAATCCCGGCCAGAAAGAGCTTCTTAATGCTGACCTGCGCTACTACTCCGTACAAAATAATGGGAAGACTGGGCGGGAATAAAAGCCCGATACTTCCCGACACTATTAAGAGCCCGTAGGTGAAATTTTCAGAATACTTGCCGCTGTTTATGAGAAGGTAAGAAAGGATCCCTCCCAGGGCGAGGATAGTCACGCCCGACGCCCCGGTAAAGGTGGTGAAAAAAGCGCAGACCAGGACCACGGCAATGGCCATGCCGCCGGGCATCCAGCTGAAAAAGGCGCGGAACAGCCGGATCAGCCGTTCCCCCGCCTTGCTTTCGGACAGGATGAATCCGGCAAGGGCAAAGAGCGGAATGGTCGGGATGGATTGATCGGTCAGCATCGTGTAGGCTTCGCTCGGTATGATTTCCAGCGAGCCGCCTGACCGCATGAAGAAGAGATAGGCGATCCCGCCCAGGACGATGAAAATCGGCGTGTCGAGAAATGCAAAGACCACCAGGATGATGATCAGGGGCATCGACAGGGCCTGGATGATGCCGACCGTGGCGGCGATCACAGGCTGGAATGACTCCAGCATGGAGGCTGAGATGGCGCCGATGATGGTGCCGATCTGCGACAGCGAAAGGAACGTGCCGACCAGGATGCCCATGCCCGCTATGGATTTCTGAAGCCTGTTTCCCGGGAGTGTCGTGACAAACCTGATTGCGATGAGGGTGTAACCGATCGGCATTATGATCGTCGCCAGCTGGATCGGGAAAAAGCCGATTTTCTTGGCCGGGTCGAAGCCGATAAGCACCAGGGACAGGGCGTTCCAAGCGAAGGCGATGCAGATCGTCGCCGAAAGGAACGAGCTCACTGTTTTGAACCAGTTTTTCACCGAATCCTTCATAAGCTCTACGCCCGCAGCCAGGGAAAGGTGCTTTCTTTCCCGTGATGTGATCATGCCGCCGACGAAGGTAATCCACAGTACCATGTGCTGGAGGTAATTGCTTGAATCGGGGATACCCGTTTTAAAAAATATCCTTACCACCGCTTCAGACACGGGAATGATCGCGAGCAGAAAGAGGAATATATACGTTGAATAATCCTCCGCATATCTTATTATCTCTCTTATGCGCGAAATGATTTTCGCTATCATTATTCCATCCTTAAAAAACAATATACCGTACAATTGGAGGCCCTGATTCTGAAAAATCAAGAAATTTATTTCAGGACCCTTTCTGATTTTTAGACCCGGCCATAATCCCGGCCCCGGATTTTCCAGCAGGTATGGATCCTTGGATTGCGTTCAAAATCCTTCGGAATCGTTTTCCCCGTTATATCCTCGGCAATGAGCCCCTTCAGAGACCCGGTGTCCATTTTGAACTTTGCCCGATTGGTGCTGAAAATTAAATCGCCCCCGGGCGCGAGGAGCCGCGCCGTGTCGTTGATGAGAGACGCGTGGTCCCTCTGCACATCGAAAGTGCCGCGCATCCGCTTGGAGTTGGAGAAGGTCGGGGGATCGAGAAAGATCAGGTCGAACCGGTCGCCGCACGACCTGACCCATTCCCGGCAATCGGCCTGCTCCAGGCGGTGCTTCACGCCCCGTATGCCGTTCAGCTCGAGGTTGCGTCCTGTCCATTCAAGGTATGTCGCCGAGAGGTCTACCGATACCGTGGACTGGGCACCGCCCAGGGCGGCATGGACCGTGGCCGCGCCGGTATAGCAGAAAAGGTTCAGGAACCTCTTCCCCGCCGCCATGGAGCCGATCATCTCCCTGGTTATGCGGTGGTCCAGAAACAGGCCGGTGTCAAGATAATCGGTGAGGTTGACCAGGAACCGGCAGGGGCCCTCGGTCACCTCTACGAACTTCCCCTTCCCGCCCTGTTTTTCATACTGGCTCTGCCCCTTCTGCCTTCTCCTGACCTTCAGGACGATCCTGTCCTCACCGACGCCGAGGGCCCCGGGAAGGACCGCGATGATGTCATTGAGCCTGGCCGCGGCCTTGGCCGCGTCAACGGAGGCCGGCGCCGCGTATTCCTGCACATGGACCCAGCCGTCGTAGCGGTCGACGGCCACTGCATACTCCGGCAGGTCCGCGTCGTAGAGGCGGTAGCAGGATATCCCCTCCCGGGCCGCCCACTTGCCGACGGTGCGCAGGTTTTTGCGGATGCGGTTGACGAAGGCATCGGCGCCGCGCTCCATGGCCCGTTCCATCTTGATCAGGCTTTTGCGCGAATCCAGTGCCTGGCGGTCGACAAAACTTTCCTCCTCGATGCGGAACTGCAGGAGCCGGCACTCCAGGGGGCCGTTGAAGAAGACATTGGTCTTGCGCGCCCGCAGGCCCATCCGCTTGCCCAGTTCCGGTTCGGCCGTGATCACAGCCGCGCGCCATCCGGTGAACCTCGATTTAAGGGTATCGCCCAATTCCTCGTAGAGGGGCGCCAGTTCAGCGGCATCGCCCATCCTCTTCCCGTAGGGCGGATTTGTCAGGATAAGACCGGCCGGAAGACCTTCCGGGGGACCGGCAGAGCCGAGGAGCCTTTTTTCAAACAGCACCGCCGATTCGACGCCGGCGCGCTTCGCGTTATGGCGCGCCATCTTCAGCGATTCCCTGTCGCTGTCAAAGCCAAGGCACCGGGGGGCATGGACAAGCCCCTGTTCCATCCGGGCAGCCGCCTCCTGCACCAGTTCCCGCCACAGGGCTTCGTCATGGCCCAGCCAGCCCCGGAAACCCCAGCGACGCCGTCCCAACCCGGGTGCCGCATCCGCCGCGATGAGGGCCGCCTCGATCACCATGGTACCGGACCCGCACATCGGGTCAAGGAAGGACCCCCCTTCTGAGGCAATGGCCGGCCACCCCGCCTTGAGGAGCAGGGCCGCGGCGAGGTTTTCCCTGATGGGCGCACTCCCCTTCTCAAGGCGGTAGCCCCGGGCATGGAGCCCGCTCCCGGAAAGGTCGATGCGCACATCAAGACCGCTCTTCGAGAGGTGGCAGTTGACCAGGAAGCCGGGCTCCTTCGTATCGATCGACGGGCGCGTTCCCCGCCGCTCGCGGAGGCGGTCCACTACGGCGTCCTTCACCAGCTGCGCTCCGTACATGGTGTTCTCGATGCCGGCGCCGGTGCCGCTGAAATCAACGGCCATGGTCGCCCCCGGAGCCGCCTGTTCCTCCCACGGCACCGACCTGACGGCGTCATAAACATCGCGGCTTTTCTCCACCTTGCGCTCCGACAGGACAAGATAGATCCTGCTGGCGGTCCGCGACCAGAGGCACGCCTTCAAGCCGTCCGCGAGGGCTCCGGTGAAATGGACCCCGCCCGCGGTGCCCCGGCACGTCGCTGCGCCCAGGCCCCGCAGTTCATCCTCGAGGATAGGTTCCACCCCCCGCGGGGCAGATGCGAAAAATGCACAGGGTCGCAATCGGTTCACTCGATAAGATTGTTGGAGATGACGTAATGGGTAAGTTCAGCGTTGTTCTTCATGTTCATCTTTTCCAGTATGCGCTGACGGTAGGTGCTGATGGTCTTCACGCTCAGGAAGAGCTCCTTCGCGATCTCCGTGATGGTCTTGCCCGAGGCGATCATGCTCATGACCTGGAACTCGCGGTCAGTGAGGTATTCATGGGGGGGCTTGCTCCGCGAGTCTGCAACGCTGTCGGCGAGCTGCTCCGCCAGGGACGCGCTGATGTACTTGCCGCCGGAGCACACCTTGCGGATCGCCTCCACGAGCCTGTCCGGCGCCGTCTCCTTGGTTATGTAACCGGAGGCGCCGGCCCTGATCGTCCGCACCGCGTACTGCTCTTCCGGGTGCATGGACAGCACCAGGACCGGGAGCGACGGGTGTTCCATCTTGAGCTGTTTCAGGATCTCCAGCCCGCTCCGCCCCGGCATCTTCATATCGAGGAGTACCACGTCGTACCTGTTTTTCCTGAGCTTTTCCAGCAGTTCCTGCCCGTCGCCGGCCTCACCTTCCACTGAAAGCTCCGGATCGTCCGCGATGATCTGCTTCAGGCCTGCCCGGACGATCTCGTGGTCGTCGGCTATGATTATGCGCTTCATGAACCCCCTCCGAGCGGTATGTGGGCCGTCACGACGGTTCCCCTGCCGGGTTCGCCCTCGATGGTGATGGTGCCGCCGCAGGATAGGGCCCGCTCCCTGATGCCGATAAGGCCGAGGGAACGGGCGCTGCTGGCCTCTTCGCCGGTGATCCCCCTTCCGTTGTCGCGTATGGTCAGCGTGAGGGCGTCCGCGTCAACGACCAGGTCGACGTCCACTGCCGTAGCATTAGCATGACGTATGATATTTGTCAATGATTCCTGGACTATGCGGTAAATATTAATGGACACTTTTTCATCGAGCTCCGGCTCCTCGGACCCCGCCGAAACACGGCAGGCGACGCCGCTCCGCTTCTCGAACTCGCCGGCATACCACTCGATGGCGGCCAGAAGGCCGATGTCGTCCAGGAGGCCCGGCCGGAGCTCCCCGGATATCCTCCTGACGGTGTTGATGGTCGCGTCGATCATCGAGCCCATGGCCTCGGCGCGGGCCACCAGCTCGCCCTGCCCGTCCAGCCTGTTTTTGATCCAGGAGAGGTCGAGCTTCATCGCCGTGAGGGACTGGCCCAGTGCGTCGTGTATCTCCCGCGCGATGCCGGTCCTCTCCTCCTCGCGGAGCGTCTGCAGGTGCGTGGACAGGCCGCGCAGCTCTTCGCGGGAACCGGCGAGCTCTTCGAAGGTCTTCTTCCGCTCGATGACGATGCACAACCGCTCGGCAATGGCCTCAAGGAGGTCCCGGTCTTCCTTCGTGAACACGTCTTCCTCGGCGCCGGCCGGTCTGGCGGCATGGAATACTTCAATAGACCCGGCCTCCTTCCCGAAAACAGAAAGTCGCGCGGCGAGGGACACGGTTCCCTGGACGATCCTGGGCGATTCGAAATCGCGGCCGCCGTACCTGATCCGGACCGAGACCAGACCGGGGTTCTGAAACGCGGCGGGCACGATCTCCGCGGTCTGCCGGAATATATCATCGAGGGGCGTATTGATGTTTCCGGATATGGTGGCAAGGCGGTAGAGGCAATTGAGCTCCTTTACCCGCTTGATCTTTTCATGGAACAGCACGTCACGAACCCGCTCCAGGCGCTTTTCCACGGTCACGTCCCGGATGATCCCCTGGCACAGGTAATCGTCTGCATGACCCGGCACTATCCTCGTCAGCGTCAGCAGGCACTCCGATTCCGATCCGTCGCTCTTCCGGAGGCGGACCGAACGGTTCTCCACGCAATCACGCCCGTGGATATCGGCAAGGACCTGTTCCCCCTCGGACCGGAGGACAAACAGGTCCAGGATGGACATGCCCTTCAACCGTTCCATTTCGTACCCGGCAAGGACCTTCATGGCCGGATTCACGTCCGTTACGGTACCGCTCGCGGAGGATATAAAAATGGCGTCGGGGGACTGCTCGAAGAGGGCCCGGTACTTTGTCTCGCTGTCCCTCAGACGGCGGTCGATCCAGTTGCGGTGCAGCGAAGTTTCAATGGTGGTGTAGAGTTCCCGTTCGTTGTAGGGCTTGACGATATAGCCGTACGGCTCGGTGATTTTCGCGCGGTTAAGCGACGACTCGTCCGACATGGCCGTGACGAAGATCACCGGCGCGTCACAGATGGAGCGGAGTTCCCAGGCGGTATCAATGCCGTCCATATCTCCCTGGAGCTTGATGTCCATGATGATGAGGTCCGGTTTCAGGAGCGGCACCTTTTCCAGGCATTCGCCGCCCGAAAGGGCCTCGCCGACCACGCGGTACCCGAGCTTTTCAAGAACCGCTGCCAGGGCCATCGCTTCGACCGCCTCGTCCTCGACAATGAAGATTTTCATCGGCTCCATTGTTAATCTATACTGGGAATTCCGGAATCGGTCAATGAAAAAATCAGGAAATGCAGGCCATTGCAACCGTTTCGATTCAAACCTTTCTCAATTACATGATCAATCAGCCGAGGTAGCGTCAGAAAAAAGCCTCCGGGCCTGCGGGACTCGAACAAAAAAATGAAGACTCAGACAGTCCTCGGCCCTTCGGCTCTTTTTTCTGACGCTTTTTCCGTGAGGCCAAGTATGTAAAAATTCATGAAGCCTTAGTGCGGTAGTTGAGGAAGGAGAAAATCTTTCGGGATCTGAGGTAGTCCAGATCATACATCCGGTCAAAGGCCTCGCGCTCGAAGATGATATTGCGGTATGCGTCATGCCAGGAAAGGCCGCGCAATCGTCCGGCGATGAAGGACGCGGCGTACCACACGGCGAACACGACCAGGAGAAGCTCGGCCTGCTGCCTGATATGTATTTTTTCATGGTTGAGGGTTACGGCTGACTCGGCCGTCCCGCGGATCTCTTTCCTGATTATGATAAAGGGGAACAGGGTCAGTCCCGTTATATCGTGGAACCAAGGCACCAGGAGCCGTATGAGGCGCGTGCTGAAAATGACGATCATGATTATTGCGGGTTCACCCGGGGGAATGACTCTCCGGTCGAGGGACATCCGGCGATCACAAGGAGCCGCAGCCTGTCCAGGGACCTGCACTCGTTCTTGCGGCATATGCCGTCGCTGTCGACATGGACATAGTTCTTCTTATAGCTTTCCAGGGACTGGTACAGCTCTATGCGCCTCTTGCGGTACTCGTTCATTTCCCTTTTTTTCTTGGCTCGGGCCTGGGTGCTCAGGTTGTACCACTTGGCGGTTGAAGGCTTCAGCTCGTCGTTTTCCTTCAGGCATTTTTCGGACAAATTTTCAATCCTGGACTGGCTCCACCTGCCGCCCAGCGTCGCGCAGGACGCCAGAACTATCATGGCAATCACGGCGGAAAGCATTACTCGTTTCATTACTTATTCCTCTCATTTTGAAGGAATGTCACGGAGACGCGGCTTCAAAACCGCGCCCTCGATGGATTCCAGCATTGACATATAAATAAAACCTCTGCGGAGAGTTATCAGTCAATCTTTTTTTAGCGGTGCCATTTTCAACTCCGGCCATGGCCGGTGATTACACAATTCACCAGAAGAAGACCGGATATTTTGCATCATCACCGCGAATATCGCATACAACACGGTCTAATTTCATCGTTAAATATTCACCCATGGAATCATAACAGACCGAATAACACACTGAACATCAAAACCCATCCGCACGGGCTTAACAGTTAACCTTATGTTTTAGTTAAGCAACATGATCAATATTTTTTTAAAATATTTGCAAAAATATTTGACGATCACAAAATTATTTTATAATTTCATAAGGTTTAACCAAAGATGGGGTACGAAAAATTCTGGCCTCATGTGGGGCATGAGGCCAGACCGGGTTTCCCCGGAGATTGACATTAACATTATGTAACATCAGAAAGAATTTACTAAACAAAACAATAAATGTCAATCAAACCCCCCAAATATTTCACGGTTTATATGGAGGTTTTGATATGAAAAGGGAAAAAGCATCAAACAAGGCCAACAAGATCGAACAGGAAATAGTCAGGAAGGAACGGCTGGCCAGGGACGCGAAAAACAAGGGAATGCATGCCGTATACAGCAATTACGTCATGGACATTTCCGTCCTTAAAGCCGAGCTCCAGAAACTGTCCACCGGCCCGTTGAAAACCGCCAACTAGGCATTGCACGAAGCCATGAGGGCTGGACCCCGGTCCGGCCCTTCTGGTTTTGCCGTCGGCCCCTGCGTCACGACAGCAGGTGCCATCATGACGCAGCTTCACACATCAATCCTTACATCGATTTCTTCATGGCATTCAGGATAGCGGGAAGCGCTTCCCCTGTCTTCATCGGGATATATATATCGGTGATATCGCTGAAGGCGTTTTCATTCGGATTGATGACAATGATATCGGCGAACCGCTTCTTTGCTTCAAAGGGGATCTCCGCCGCCGGGTACACGACTCCCGAAGTGCCCAGGACGAGCAGCATGTCGCAGCCGCGGGCCGCCGCGAAAGCATGGGGCAGTTCCTGCACCGCCTCGCCGAACATGACGACATCGGGCCTCATCAGGGAGCCGCAGGACCCGCACCGGGGCGCCAGTTCCATCACGGCCGGGAGCGTGAACGCCGTGATAGCCGCCATCCTTGACTTGAGGGACGCCACAAAGGGCTTGCGGTCGACCACGACCTTCCTCCCGCACGAGACGCAGGCAAGGCGGAACATGTTGCCGTGGACCTCGATGACCGCTACGCTGCCGGCCTCCTGCTGAAGGTTGTCGATATTCTGCGTAATGATCTTCTTGAGGATCCCCATTTTCTCGAATTCGGCCAGGGCGCGGTGGCCGGGATTGAAGTCCGCCTTCTCGAACACCTCGAGCAGATCCATGAATACCGGGAGGATCCTGCCGGGGTTTTTAGTTAACACGGATATAATGCCCTCCGGGGTTCCCACCTCCATCGGATTTATACGGTCCCAGATTCCTCCCGGATCGCGGAACGTGGCTATGCCGCTTTCTTCCGAAACGCCGGAACCGCAGAAAGCAACGGCGTTCCGGGTATTCTTCAGCAGTTCTGCGGCTCTGGAAATTTCGTTCTGGTACTGGTCCATGGGGGGGTTCTGCCGGTCACAATCATGTCAAGCCATTCAAAATCTTCATTTCATACTATATCAGGCGTCTTCTTTTGCCTGTCAAATAATTATTAATTCTTTATTCAACCAACGCCTGTACCGTGCCGCCATAAACCCCGGACGGCAGCGACCCGTGGCAAGGAGAAAAAAGATTGACTTCGGCGATACCGCGTCCTTGTTAGTATATATTCTTCAAACATCGTCAGGGGGAACGTCATGCGCTTACTGAAGTACCTCGTTATCATCCTTGTTCTGATCATCCTCATCCCGCTCGGCTTTCTTTATATGGCCCCGGAAAAGGCCACCGGCCTCATCCACATGACGGGTCGCCTCATGGCCGGCGTCGAACGGCGCGAAATCAGGCTGCCCGACGGACTCCGGTACGTCTACCTGGAAGGCGGAACGGGCGAACCGCTGATGCTCCTCCACGGCTTCGGCGCCGACAAGGAAAATTTCACCCTTATCGCGCGCCACCTGACGCCGCGGTACCGGGTCATCATACCCGACCATGTCGGCTTCGGCGAATCGTCACACCCGGCCGACGCCGACTACCGGACCGGCGCGCAGGCACGGCGCCTCCATGCCCTGGCCCAGGCCCTCGGGATCGGGGAACTTCACCTGGGTGGAAGCTCCATGGGGGGCCATATCGCCATGGCCTACGCGTCCCTCTATCCGAAAGAGGTTAAGAGCCTCTGGCTCCTTGACCCGGGCGGCGTGTGGTCCGCGCCGGAAAGCGAATTCAGAAAAATCGTCCGCGAAACGGGAAAGAACCCCCTTATGGCTAAAAACGAACAGGAATTTGCCGAAACGTTCAGGTTTGTGATGAACGATCCGCCGCCCATTCCCCGGCCGATGCTCGATGTGATGTCCCGTGAGCGCATCAGGAATTTTCCGCTGGAGCAGCGCATCTTCAAGGAGCTAACCGGCGATCCGATCGAAAAGCGCATAGCGGGATCATCGGTGCCTACCCTTATCGTGTTCGGAGAAAAGGACCGGGCCATCCATCCGGCCACCGCCGAAGTCCTGCACAGGCTCATGCCGAACTCAAGGGTCATCATGCTGCCCGGCATCGGCCACCTGCCCATGCTCGAGGCCCCGGCACGGTGCGCGAATGACTACCTGAAGTTCCGCGGGTCGCTGTAATGACGTCAGTACAGTGCAATAGCAATTCAAATTGACATTGACTTGACAGTGACGCTGATCGGTATATTTTTCAGGTTATATCCGTACTTATTGGATACGCGTACGGCAACAACAACGCGCTTGTGAACACAAAACCCAGAAGGAGCGGCCACAGGACAGGATCACCTATGAAAAAAATAGCGTATTTCGATTCATCCCACGACATGCCCGAAGAGATCATAATGGCGGCTGGGTTTGTCCCCTACAAGATCTTCGGGGACGTCCATAAATCCAATGCCCCGGCCGACCAGTACCTGCAGGCCTTCTTCTGCCCGGCGGCCCGGAGCTTCCTCACCGAGGCCCTCACCCGGTCGGCGGAATGGGAGGGAATCATCGTTGCCCAGGGCTGCAACGCCACCAACCGCCACTACGACGTGTGGAAGCGCCACGTGAGCACGCCGTTCCTCCACTGGTTCAACGGCCCCATCAAGGACGACGCCATGGCGCTTCGCTTCATGAAAACCGAGCTGTGGCGCCTCATCGATACACTCAACCGGCAGTTCAGAGTATCGATAACCGATGACATGATAGCCGCCGCCATCCGGGAATCCAATGAGGTCAAAAAGCGGCTTCAGAGAGTATCCGCCCTGAGGAGCGAAAAGGACATCACCAACCGCGAATACCTCACGGTGCTGATAAAAAGCATGACCCTGCCCAAGAAAGACGCCGTGGCCGCGATCGACGAACTTATACACAAAGCTGAAAAGGGCGGCCCCATCCCGAAAAACAATATCAAGGTCCTGCTGACCGGCTCAGATGTGACGTACCCGGAGCTCATGGACCAGATCGACGAGGCGGGTTTCAGGGTCGTCCGCGACGACCTCTCCGTCGGCGAGCGTTACTATACAACCCTGATCCCCGAGGACGGGAACCCCGTCGACGCCCTGGCCCGGTACTACCTCTCGGTTCCCAGGCCTGCAACGAAGGTGGGGATGAGGAAGAGGATCGAATACCTTGAGGGGGCCCTGGCCGATTCGGGCCTGGACACGGTCATATCCCAGAACATCAAGTTCTGCGAACCCTTCGCGTATGACTCCGTCATGGTGAACGGCGAATTGAAGGAGAGGGGTATACGCCTCCTCCACATCGAACGGGAATTCACGCCCGGTCCGGACAACCAGCTCATGAACCGTCTTGCCGCATTCTCAGAGATGTTATAACAGGTGGACACCATGAACCAGCAAACAACAGCGCCGGCTTCCCTGGAAGCCCCCCAGATCAGAATTGACACACTTCCCCACGCGAAAAGCCTCAAGTGGCCCATGGTATGGTACCTGCTGGTCGGCCAGCTTTACTCCATGCTCCCGTGGAAAAAGACCGCCTGGACCTGCGCCGGCTTCCCGGTGGAGCTCCTCTGGGGCTTCGACATCTTCCCCCTGCACCCGGAGAACATGGCGACCGTGGCGGCCGCCCAGAAGCAGTCCCAGCGGCTGATAGAACACGCCGAGGGAATGGGTTATTCCCGGGACCTCTGCTCCTACTGCAAGACCAACCTCGGCGCGGTGGACACCAACATCAAGACCACCCTGGGCGGCATCGCGAAGCCAGACATCATAACCTGCACCAACACGATCTGCGACACCCACTGGAAGTGGTTCCAGATCCAGGCGGAGAAGCTGAAGGTGCCGATATTCATCTTCGACTGCCCCAAGATCGTAAGCGGAACCGATGAAAGGACCATCGAGGGCTATATCAACTACATGGTGGAGCAGTTCTACGATTTCTTCGAATTCGTGAAGAAGCACACCGGCAAGGAGCTTAACATCGACCGCCTCAACCGGGCCTGCGAGGAATCGGAGCGCATGAGCGTTCTCTGGCGGGAGATCTACGAGTACCGCAAGTGCGTGCCCAGCCCCTACAGCTCGGCCGAGACTTCAGCGTCATTCTTTCCCCTGGTGGTCCTCCCCGGGAAAAAGGTCGGCATCAAGTTCTTCGAGAAGATAAAGGGCGACATCAGGAAGCGCGCCGAAAGCGGCCGGGGAACCCTTTCCGGCGGAGCCAAAGAGCGTTACCGCCTTCTGTTCGAGGGGATCCCCTTCTGGTACAAGATGCGCTTCATGTACGACCTGGCGAAGTACAGCGCCGTGGAGACCTACGAGCCCTACACCTTCTCCTTCGCGCCGCCGAAGCCGGTGGGCAAGGACTACACCGAAACGCTGCGGGAAGTGGCCCGCATCATGATGGACCTCCCCTATTCCTACAACCTTGAAAAGCGGATACAGTACTTCGAACAGGCCGTGAAGGACTTCAAGATAGACGGCGTGATACTCCACGAAAATCTCTCGTGCCGCCCGTCCAGCACCGGTATGATCGACCTGAAGAACGCGATACAGGAGGACCTGGGGGTGCCGGTCCTCATCCTCCAGTGCGACATGAACGACCCTCGCGCCTACTCCGAGGCGCAGATGAAGACACGGATCGAGAGCTTCATCGAAGTGATGGAGAAGAACCGGAAAGGATAAAACGGATATATCACCGGCCGGGGCCGCGTCGCATCGTCCCCGGCAAGGTTGATCCTGTTCATCGCCAGGAGGCTTCGCGCCGCAAACCGTACCATTGATCGGGGTTTTTATGCCGGGCACGATCATGACATCCTCCCGGCATGATGTATCTCCGCAACAATGTTACTCGGCAAAGCTGGAAGTATCCCGGATAAAATCGCCTGGGCAGTCATACATGAGAAATGGCCCGGATTTTATTCGAGGCCAATGATAACATCTACGGGCCAGGCCGCAAAAAGATGCACCGGTCTCCTGTCAGACCAGGAACGCCTCGCGTCCGTTCTTTATAAAGCCATCCTTGATTTCGAGAAATTTTTCCCGTGTCATCCGACGATAGGTGCTGTCGCCCCGTTCCCGGAAATAGACCGTCATATCGGGATTTTTTTCGATGTTGAAATAGTCCTTTTTATAGGGCTTGACCATGATTTTCTGCGTATCGGTGACGGGGAAGCTGTCGATGATGCGGATGTAATCGGGCATCCACTTGGGGTCCATCCCGCCCTCCTTCTGCTGTCTCAACAGCCACGCATGGGCGTCTTCCGGATTAAAGGCGCAGTTCTTCTTGAGCTGGACGGTTACCATGACATGCTCGTCGGCCACGGCGCAGGGAGCGCCGTATGCGACGGCCATATCGACTCCGGGGATCCCCTGGGCGAAATGGAGCACATTCTCGGCGGAAAAGTTCTCTCCGTCCTTGCGGATCCAGTCGTCGGTGCGGCCGTTGAAGTAGAGGTACCGTTTGCCGTTGACGATGCGGACATGTCCCAGGTCGCCGGAGTGATACATGCCGTTGCGGAATTTCTGGCCGGTGGCCCCCTTGTTATCGAAGTAGCCGTCGAAACGGAGGTTGTCCGTGCCCACTTTCCGGCATATCTCGCCGACCGCCTCGTCATAGTTGGTCAGTTTACCGCTGGCGTCAACGATGCCCGGGACACACTCTTTTCCTTCTTCATTGAGAATCAGCACGTCCTTCGGCGCCATGCCGACGCTTTCTATCGGGTCTCCCGGTCTGTTCGCGGTAGTGATGACCGCCTCGGTGGAGCCGTATATCTCGAAAATGTGCTCCATGCCGAGATAGCGCTTCAGGTTCTTCCGGTCTATGATCGAAGCCCCGTTCCCGTAGGCGACGCGAAACCTGTTTCTCGGATCATTGGCCAGGGCCTTTTCTATGGCGTCGCCGCTGCCGTATTTCTTTTCAAGGGCATCGATGATATAGTGCAGCGGCTGTCCCACATAGTTGAGAAACGTCACGCCGAACTCGAGCATGTCCTTCTCGAAGGCGCTGGCGCTGAACTTTCTCTTGAGCACGAAGCTTCCGCCGGCGATGAGCTGCGGCAGGATGCCGATATACCAGGCATTGGAATGAAAAAGGGGCATCGAGATGTAACCCCGGTCCTTCCTGGTGAGCTTCACCGCACTCTGGACCACGAAGCCGGCCCCCACGAGCTTGATGTGGGTGCAGGGAACGCCCTTGGGCATTCCCGTTGTGCCGGACGTATAAATGACGATGACCGGGCTGAAGTTGTCCACACCGACCCGGTAACGCCCGGGCACCTTTTTGTCCGACCCGGCGATCGCCTTCGCCAGGCTCCGGTATCCCGTTTTTGCGGCTTCCTCTTCGGTGCCGGCGCAGAATATCTCCTTCTCGCCGATGACCGTAATCTCACGGACGACTTTCTTTATCTCATCGGCGGAATTCCCATTCACGACAAGGAAAGCTATTTTCGCCTGGTCTATCACTTTCGCCAGGGTTTCGCCCCGGAAGCCGGTGTTGATGGCGAAAAGGATCGAGTTGCTCAGTCCTGCCGCAAGGGAAGCGAACACGTATTCCGGCGTGTTCTCCATGTATATGCCCAGGGCCAGGCGGTCCTTCTTGCCCAGTTTTCCTGCATCGACCATCTTCTTCCTTTCTGACAAAAAGAAATTAGCGTATATCTTCGCCTGCCTGTATGTCTCACCGTAGGTATATTCCCTGCCCTCGAAAATGAAAAGCACGCGGTTCCTCCGTATGAACATTCCCGACAGGGTTAACTTCAGCATTGAACGGAAATTGACAAACCATAAAAAACGCCGGAGAAATGACTTAAGATTCATGCACCACCTCTTCATACCAGTCTATTGTATATGTTCCATGGATGTACAGCCCTCCTCGGAGACTCCCGACCATACATTCAATGCATGCATATAGAATCAATTATTAAATATAAAAATATAAATCTTATCAAAATCAATCTGAATTGGATTTGAGAGGGGGATTCTTTAAAGATGTACGGTCGTCCTGGTTTGCAACCCAGGGCTACTGACTACATGCCGGGCGCGGCATGAGGAGGCGTGGCCACCTACGGCGAAGCTGATTTAACAGGCGCAGGGGCTTCCGGCTTCAACTTTGTAAATGCCGCGGCATATACCAGCATGGTGAGGGGAATTGCGACAAGAAGGCCCATGAAGAGCAGCAGGATCCCGGCTATAATAAACGACACATTGACCAGAGCCACCAGGAACAGGGTTCCGGCAAAGCCCTTCGTGAGCCGGGCGCTCTCCCGGAAGGCGTCCATTACCGTCATGCCGTCAATGATGAGATAGGTGACCATGGAGAAGCGGAGAACGGCAATAACAAGCGCCACCAGCGACATGGCGGAAACAGCGATGGTAACGCGGGGAAACAGATTGGCGAAGCCGCCGTTGATTGCAAGATCGATGCCGAAGCCGATGAGGGGAGGGATGAAGGCCGCGACAACGACAAGCACCATGAGCCAGTAGGCGCCCAGAAAGCTCCCGAACTTGTCCTGGCTGAAGCCCTTGAACAGGTCCTCGATCTGTCCCTCCCCGCCGCGGGCCGATTTGAGCGCGAATATCGCAAGACCGGCCGACAGGATCGGCGTGACGACCAGTCCGACGGCCACATTGACGATGGGGATGACACCGCCGACCGAAGTGATCACCCCGTAAACGACAACGATCCCGATGGCAGTGCCGGCATTCTTCTTAAAAGCCTCCCAACCGGTGCTTACGCAGCCACTTACGTTTAATTGAGACATCCCGGCACCTCCTCGCCCTTATTGCTTCACTATCATCATGCGTATAGTGTTTTGTAAACCAGTTTTTTGCACCGGGGCCCCCTCCTTCCCCCGGCACGGCATATGCCCCGCTCAGCATACCATTACCGTGAAAATTGGACAATCAGGAATGATTTTTATGAATTATTCATTTCATCGCAAAAAAACAATTGCCATATACTCAGCGGGGTGTATTATAATAAAAAAAGAAGGTAACCGGCATGAAGCTCTCCAACGCATTATCCAGGGCTGGCATCACCATCACCCTCGCCGTTCTGGCCTTTATGGTCATCGTCCATGATTCAACATTTCAGCCCGCTCCCCGGCAGGGCGAAGGTTTCGTCTCCCCCCTTTCCGCCCCCAGACTGAAGCCCGGCCAGAAGATAAAGATACTCTCCTGGAACATTCAGTACATGGCCGGAAAGAACCGTGTCTTCTTTTACGATGTCCCCGACGGGAACGGCCCTGATGAGCGCCCGTCTTCGAAGGAAATCAAAACAACCCGCGGCGAAATCAAGAGGATCATCGACGCCGAAAATCCCGACATCATACTCATCCAGGAGATTGACGAAGGCTCGAAGAGAACGGATTATGAGAACCAGCTCGCGCTGCTTCTCGGAATGCTCCCGAAAGAATATTCATCATATTCCTCCGCTTTCTATCACAAAGCCGCCTTTCTCCCCCACCCGCGGATCAGGGGGAGCGTGGGCCTCAAGCTCGCGGTAATTTCAAAATACAGGATAACCGGGGCGGTCCGTCACCAGCTGCCGGTCATACCGGACAACCTCCTCGTCAAGCAGTTCAACTTCAAGCGGTGCGTGCTGGAGGTACGGATGCCCGTCGAGGGAAGGAAGGACCTGGCGGTGTTCGACACGCACCTTGACGCCTTTGCCCAGGGATCTGACACCATGAAGAGGCAGGTGGAATTCGTCATGGACATCCTTGACCGTACCACGAAAGCGGGACACGACTGGGTGATAGGCGGCGACTTCAACCTGCTGCCGCCGGGAAAAGCATACGAGCGCCTTCCCGAGAGCCATCGCGTGTATTTTAACGAGAAGACCGAGCTGGCGCCCCTGATCATAAAGTACAGGTCGGTCCCCGGTCTCGCAGAACTCAACGGTCCCGACTACCGGAAGTGGTTCACCCATTATCCCAATGACCCTTCTATACAGGGACCTGACAGGACGATCGACTACCTGTTCTTTTCCGATGCCATGGAACTTCGCGGGCATTATGTCCGTCAGGCGGACACGCTGAAGATTTCAGATCACCTGCCCCTCGTGGCGGAAATCATTATACCATTATAATACCGTACATCGCGACGGATCAACCGTTATCGGCCCTGCCGTCATCGCAGGGGTCCCCTGCGTCTTCATTCCTAACCATTTCCGCCTGGTCCGCGCTGGCGCAGTAGGGCAGCGGGTCTTCTTTCATCGCCCTGCCGCAGCATTCTGGCGGGACCTCCGCAGGCGCGGGATTCACGGACCTGCCGCACTCCATGCATCTATAGATAAAAGCTTCTTTGTCCATGCCGGCACCTCCGGAAAGATAGTATATTAATATACAACATGAAAGCAGGGGGGAAAAGTTTTTCGCGGGAAATATGTGAAAACCCCCGGGATCTCCGGGGGCTCTATGCGCGCCAGGCTGGGATCGAACCAGCGACCAACGGCTTAGAAGGCCGTTGCTCTATCCACTGAGCTACTGGCGCATTGCGTTGCGGCTTTCGGGGTGAGAGGATTCGAACCTCCGACTTCCTGCTCCCAAAGCAGGCGCTCTAACCGGGCTGAGCTACACCCCGAGGGGAATCAAACTATAAACATAACACCACTGTGTCAATATTTTTTCCTGCCCCCCGGAGGGTCCGCCGGTTTCATCCCCGAGGGGTCGGAAGGCTACAGGTCCTTGGCGGCACGCTGCGATTTGCGCACGAAACTTTCGATCGCGTCGTGCATGTTCTCGACCCTGGCGACGATGGACTTGGTGGAATCGGTGATCTGTATTATCTGGTGCGTATTGTGCTGCGAAAGCTCGTTGATGGAGCCCACGGTCTTCGATATCTCCTCTATTGCGAGCTTCTGCTCGTTCATGGCGTTGGTGATCTGTTCCGACCGCGTCTTGACCTTCTCCGCGTTCTCGTTGACCGTCTGGTTCGCCAGCGTCTGCCGGCTCATGTTCTGGGATATGACGGTAATCTTGGTCACGATCTTTTCTATGTCGCTGATGATGTAGTTGATCTTCTCAACGGCGGCGCCCACGTTCCGGTTCCCCTTGCCGATCTCGCTTTCGTTGGTCCTGATGAGGGCGTCGATGTTCTTGATGGACGACGCGGTCTGGTCGGCCAGCTTGGAAATTTCGTCCGCCACGACGGCGAAGCCGCGGCCCGCGTCGCCTGCCCGGGCCGCCTCTATGGCCGCGTTCAGGCTCAGGAGGTTGATCTTGTCGGAGATGTCGTTTATGATCTGGATGATGCCGGTCATCTCCTGGGAGCTCCTGCTGATGTTGCCCATGCTCTCGTTCATCACGCTCAGCGACTGCTCGCCCGACTTTGCGTTCACCGAGATCTGGTCGATCATGACAAGGGCCTCTTCCACCAGGGAGTTCATGGCGACGATGATCTCCGAAAGCTCCTCCATGGTGTGCAGCAGAAGCTCCAGGTTCAGGAACTGTTCGTCCGCGATGCTCTTGACGCTGTCGACGCCCGCCGTGATCTCTTCTATGGAGGCAGTCACCTCCTCGGTAGCCGCGGCCTGCTCCTGGCTGTGCTGGGTGAAGTCCGATATGGTGGCCGAGAGGGACTCGATGTCCACCACCAGGGACCCCGACCCGGTGTCCAGCACTTCCCGGATGAACCTGTTCTGTTCAAGGTTCTTTTCCGCCTCGGCCGAGGCGTGGGCCTCCGCCCGCTCCACCTCGTGGGCCATGTCGAAGAATTTCCGGTACACGGCGCTCATGCAGAAAACGATCATCGCGGTGATGCCGACGGTAAAACGGGAGTGGCTGCTCCAAGGGGTGAGGTCGTAATAGACGCGGGTGTAAACGAACATGATATCGACAAAGGCCCCGTGAATCGCCACAATAAACCCGATGAACGGCAGCAGAACATAGGCGAAGCGCCGGTTGCGGGCCATCTCGAAGATAAAGCACCCGGTGCCGTAGAGTATCATGATCCCGATGAGGGCGTCCCTGACCTGGTACAGGGGCCCTTCAAGGCCGCGCCCGTAGTCTGCCTGGATCGTGTCCCACCCCGCCTTGTGGTTCGCCTGGGATATAAACAGGTCCGGCACGATGAAAGCCATGATGGTGATCAGCACCGCAAGTCCGAGGCCGGCATATCCCACGTAGCGGTTCACCTTTTTCCAACCCGGCGTGAGGTCCGTCAGGCCCTGCACGAAGTACGCAATGCCGAACATAAAATAGGCGCCCGAGAGCTGTTCGATCCGGTGGAACTGTCTTCCGATCGAAGCGTCCAGGCGCCACATGCCGACTGACAGGATCATGGCCTCGGAGAACACGAAGACGAACCCCAGGAAAAAGAGGGTCAACATGGCCAGGTGGAGCGCCTGTTTCGAACGAATATACATATATGTGAAGAGTAGCCATCCGAGGAAGAGGATGCCGGAACAGGCCATGGGTATGAACAGCTGGGACAGCTCGATGGTAACCTTGAATTCCGGCATAGCGACATCTCCATCCTGATATATCATTCGAGATGATTATCATAACCAATTTCAAAAAGTAAAGTAAAATTCCATAAAAAGGGCCGGTTTCAGGCCGGCCCCTTGTTGTCATGCTGTGGAATGCGCTGATTACTTGCTGAATTTCGGTATCTGCAGCTTCATGTTCTGCAAGGTAACGAACGGCATCTTCACCACGGTCATGTTGACAAGACCCGACGGCAGGCTTCCGCCCGGATCAGCCAGGTTCTGGTAGGTGACTTTGGTCTGGTTTTTCCCGACCGCTTCGAACATCCACACGCCGACCATTTTAGGCATGCGCACGATCCCTTTCCGCGGAGGAACGGAATCAAGATTTATCCCCTGGAAGGTGCGGACGATCTTGGTCGGGGTCCTGACGATATGGGTCTGGATCACGACGTCCCTGTTCGAAACGAGGGGCGCCGTAACGACATTGTACTGTATGGGGTTGACCGGGTCGTTCTTGACGACTTTCGATTCAATGGTGTCGCACATCCAGTTCACCTGGTTCGGGACATCGGAGATGATCTTGTCAATGACCGCCATCGGCGCATCCATGACCGTCACGCCGAGGAACTCCTTGAAATCGATCCCGTCCACGTCGCGTACAAACACCTGTATGCCGTCTTTGTTCTTCTTCAGCACCCAGGGATGATCTTTCTTTACTTCTGTCTTCTGAGCGTCTTTAGCCTTTTCTTCCTTCGCGGCGGCGTAAAATGGTATCACTGCGACGAGCGCGCATGCCGTTATGAAGGCCATCAGTTTATGCTGATACTTCATTATCTTCCTCCTTTCTAAAATTTTTTTTATTTAGCACCCTCCGGCATACGCCGTGGGATGTTATACCCGCAATGAACGGCAGGGACATCCGTCCGAAACCGTACGGTATTACCCTGATATGGTTTTTTATTATGTGAGAAAACATAATTTATAGTAAATATTATGTCAAAGTAAAAAAATTGATTGGTTTTCATCCAACCAAATTTTTTCAAATTTAAAAATTGGATAATCGTCCAAATTGCACATATTTTCATGGTATGTGTATAATGCCGTTGAACCAACCCGGTGGGCATTGTATTGAACACATCGTCAGCATTCAATTACGCCTATACCCATCGCGGTTCCTTATCTTCTTGACTTTCCTGCAGGCCCATGTAATTTCATACCGTTTGATACAAAACTCGGGGAGAACTGCCAATGGAACAGCTCAGATGCAAGGCCTGCGGTTTTATTATCAATGAGAACAGACTGGGGGACATCTGCCCGGCCTGCGGCGTGCCCCGGTCGGCTTTTGAACCGTATAAAGAGAATATCTCAAAAAAAAGAAAAACCATTCTGGGCCTGAACCTCCATCCCATTGCGGTACACTTTCCCCAGGCTTTTGTCACGATAATACCTCCTTTCATTCTCCTGGGGGTTGCCGTCAATCCCGTGCTTGGGCATGACCTGCTCATCACGGTCAAGATCGCGGCGATGCTCATGCCTTTCACCGTGGCGGCGGCCTTCATATGCGGACTAATCGACGGGAAGACACGGTTCAAACGCCTCACAACACCGTATCTGAAAAGAAAAATTTCCGCCGCATCCGTGCTGTTGGTCCTGTCCGCGGCCATGGCCGTGGTGGCCTACCTGTACGGGACCGAATACCCCGGCAGGCTTATTCTCCTGCTGCTTTCCCTCGGGTGCATCGCCTGCGAAATCTTCCTGGCGGAAATCGGCAAAACCCTGATTAGCGCCAAACTGCCGGGATAACACGCCGTTTTTTATAGTTATTGTTTTTTATTATTGATTCATTGGCATTGATGGTCTATCTTTGCCGGGCGAGGAAAAGCATATGATTAAAAAAATCATCTCTGTCGTTACAAGTTCGTCGGTCCTGATTGTTGTATCCAGCATTGAACTGCTGGCCAAGGAACAGGCCGCCGCAGAAGCGGCGCAGGATATCTCGGTATTCTGGGTGCTCCCCTTTATCGGGATACTCCTCTGCATAGCCATCATCCCTCTCATCAACGCCCACTTCTGGGAAAGGAACCTCTGGTGGATATCCTTGGGTGTCTTCTGCGTCCCCATGGCGGTGATATTCACGGTTTTCATGGGCGAGAAGCTTCGGGAGCTCTCCATTGAAAAAGCCCTGGACTATGTGTCCTTCATAATACTGCTGGCGTCGCTTTTCGTAATATCCGGGGGCATCCTCATAAAGGGAAGCCTTTCAGGGACGCCCAAGGTCAACACCATATTCATTCTCATCGGCAGCGTCATTGCCAGCTTCATAGGCACCACCGGGGCATCCATGCTCCTGGTGCGCCCACTGATCAGGGCCAACAAAGACCGGCTGAGAAAGGCCCATGTCATCATATTCTTCATTTTTATTGTGAGCAATATCGGCGGCTCCCTCACCCCCCTGGGCGACCCGCCCCTGTTCCTGGGCTACCTCCAGGGCGTACCCTTTGAGTGGACCTTCAGGCTGGCGCCGCAATGGGCGATAGCATGCCTGATTGTTCTTATAGTGTTCTTTTTCATGGACACCTATATGTACCGGAAGGAGCCGCCGGTGGCTTTCACGGGCAGCGGCATTGATACTGAACGTTTCGGCATCGACGGTAAAATAAACCTTATCCTGCTGGGCGGCGTTGTAGTGATCGTGTTCCTCCAGGGTCTGCTGGTCAAGCAGGTATCCTGGTGGCCCCGCTTCGGTTTCCAGGAAACCGGCATGGCCATCCTCCTCGGCGTATCGCTCCTCCTGACTCCGTACAAAAGCGACCTCCGGCAGCAGAACGGGTTCACCTTCGGCCCCATCAAGGAAGTAGCGCTTTTGTTCGCCGGCATTTTCGCAGCCATGATACCGGCCCTGTATATACTCGAGCACAAGGGCGCATCCCTGGGCATCACGCAGCCGTGGCAGTTCTTCTGGGCCACGGGAAGTCTCTCGTCATTCCTTGACAACGCGCCGACGTACCTTACCTTCCTTTCCCTGGCAAAGGGTCTCAATCTTTCCAGGGACATCATCCTCAACGACGGCGGACATGTTTCCAATGCCGTGCTCACTGCCATATCCTGCGGCGCTGTTTTCATGGGTGCCAACAGCTATATCGGCAACGGCCCCAATTTCATGGTGAAATCGATTGCCGAGGAACAGGGAATAAAGATGCCCAGCTTCTTCGGCTACATGGCCTATTCGACGGCCATCCTGATTCCAACCTTCATCCTGATAACGTTTATTTTCTTTATCTAAAGGCTAATACGGTACAGGATAGCAAAGGCGCGGTCTCTTGGCCGCGCCTTTTTTGCATGCGCTTTTGTTACGCCACTTTCACCTGGACGGCGTTTTCCATGAAATCCTTGTACGGCGCCTCTATCCTGAGGAGGCCATTATGGTACTCAGCTTTCGTGTCAGCGGCCCGCACCGGGCAGCAGAGAGAAAGGGCCACGGTAAATTCCACGTCCTCCCGCGGGGCGTTTAAAGTGAAGCTGTCATCCAGCATACGGAGATCAATGTCCTTCTTGTCGACCCCCGGAATTGACAGTTCCAGGATCAGCGTTTTATTGTCTTCACTGTTATAGGTACACACATCGGGAGATACTTTTATTCTTTCCTTTTTCATGTCAGCACCTCGCAATAATAAAGTTGTCCAATGGTCAGTCATTAATTACTGGAATATACGCACGGCTGCCGGCAAAGTCAACTTTGATTTATAGTTTTTTAGTTTTTTCTAAATTTTTTTGATTCCGGGAACAACAGGGGATTAAAAACCGGTATCACCGCGGGACAGGGGGATTGACCGTTAAGAGGAAGAACGCTTTATTACCACGACCGTGGCGTCGTCATCCCTCCGAAATTCCTCCAGGTCCGTCACAATTTCCCGCAGGATGACCCCCGGCGCTTCCCGTCCGTTGCGCTCAAGATGACCGGCCAGGCGCTTCTGGCCGAACATGTCCATTTCAGGTGAGCGCTGATGCCGCACCGACTCCCGGCGCCAGGCCTGCACCACTCCGTCGGTATGGAGCAGCAGCACGTCGCCCGGCGCAAGGGCAAGGGTCTCCGAGCGCACCTGTCCGCGGATATCTTCATACATGCCGATCCACACGCCGTCCGTTTCGTGGACCGTGACCGTTCCCGCAGCGCAGTGATAGATCATCATGTCCTCGTGCAGGCCCGAAAACCGCAGCGTCCCGTCATGGCGCACCGCGATGGCCGTCAGCGTCATATACTTGTCCTCGGCGAATTTTTTCATGTTCGCGTGGAGGACCCCGTTTATGGCCTCGATAAGCAGGTGGGGCTCGACGCCGGGGTTGTTCCTGAGAAGCGTCCGGATCGCCGTCTGCGCCATCATCATGACAAGGCCGGCAGGCACGCCGTGGCCGGATACGTCGCCGATGACCACCCAATCAATGCCGGGACAGTTGATGACGTCGTAGTAGTCTCCGCCGACCTGCGCGGCCGGCGCCATGTGCACCGCCACGTCGTAGCCCTGCATGTGCGGCGCCGCCGGAAGGAGGGAGGTCTGGATCTTCTTGGTGAGCTCCATTTCCCCCCAGAGTTCGTCCCGCGCTTCGGCAAGCTGTTCGTTTGTCGCCGTCAGCTCCTCCAGGGCCGCGTTGAGCTCTTCCGTGCGCTGTTCGACCTTCAGCTCCAGGTTGTCGGTCAGATCCTTGTTCTTCTTCACGTAGGACCGGAGGGCCTCCGCCAGGAAATTGACGTACTGGGCTATCATGCCGATCTCGTCCAGCGAGATCATTGACAGATGGACCCCGAAATTGCCCACCCGCATGTTCTCCAGGGTGCGGATGGTAAGATTCATGCCGCGGAGGATATTGACCGTTGATTCATAGGCGGTGCTGATGATCGACAGAAGCGAAAGCCCCACGATGAAAAAAACGTGGGGCCTGGTGTTCTGGAAGTGAATCAGGCCGGCCTGTGAAAGGACGAAGAAATATCCCAGGATGACCGTCGGGATGATGATGATCGAAATGAGGATCAGAAGGGTCCTGGTGAAAAGACTCACCTGCCGGTATGTCCCCGGCTGCATCATGACCACGCTCAGACGCTCATCCAGAAGGACACGGCCGAGAAAGTTCTCCGTGGTGAAGTAGAACAGGGTATAATTTGCCGGGACGACCAGCAGTACGGTGAGCAGGTATTCGATGTCGCCGAATATGCCGGTCTTAAGGAAAACATATCCCGACGCTACGGTAAGGCCCAGTACCCACCGCATGATGATGATAACGCCTTCAAAGAGCGGGTAGTTCAGCAGTCCCCTCTTTATCTCACGCAATTTATCTTCCGACAGGGCGGCCGGTGACGGACGGTACAGGGCATGGAGCAGCGGCGCCAGACGCCATATCCGCATCGGCAGTCCGAACATGATCACAACGGGAACCGCCAGGAGGGCGCCGTGGACGATGATCATGACGTCCGGCCCACGGTGGGCGCCGCTCAGCACCACGAAGTAGACCGCGAGGGGCGTAATCATCAGGAATGCGTACGCTTCAAGCTTCAGCGTAAGCCGGGATATGATCGATACGGTTTGTGACATAGGGTATCCCCAGCCGGATGCGGATACGGGCGCCGTCAATGCCCGTTTACCTTCAGTACGCGGATCTCGTGCGCCAAAACATTGAACTGATATACATGAAGACGCGGTAAGCGAAAATGCAATTATTTTTTCCCGACACGGTGAAATTGTTCCGCCGAAACCGTCCCGCCGTCTTGACTTTGGTTTTTAACATCCCTATATTGGAAACACAATCCAACCAGGAGGCGCGAGATGGATTACCGCGAGAAAAGCTGGTGGCTCGAGACACTTTCCCGGAACCTCAAGGAAAACCCCTCTCTGGAATCATCGGAGAAAACCGACGTGGTCGTCATCGGCGGCGGATACACCGGACTTTCCACGGGTTATCACCTCAAGGCCATGAACCCAAACATGGACGTCTGCGTCCTGGAAAGCGAGATATGCGGCTACGGGGCCAGCGGCCGCAACGGCGGGTTCTCCATGACCCTCTTCGGCCTCACGAAGGGATTAACGAAATTCCGCTTCGGCGACGATAAGGCCCGGGACGCGCAGCTGTACCTGGAAGCGGCCGTCGACTACCTGGACGAATTCATCGCGAAAAACCGCCTCGACTGCGATTACGAACGAAGCGGGTACCTCCTCGTCGCCACGAGTCCGGCCCAGATCAAGCGGCTCGAGCATGACTTTGAAATCATGCACCGCTGGGGCATAACCGGCGTCGAGCGGTGGGAGCGGGACCGTCTCGCCGCGGAATTCAACACGGACTTCTACAAACTCGGCTGGTTCGAACCGCGATGCGCCATCCTCAACCCGGCAAAGCTGGCCCGGGAAATGAAGCGCGTCACGGAAAAAAAAGGCGTGGTCATATACGAAAATTCCCCGGTGACCGCCTTCGAGAAAAAGGGAGACGGCAGGTTCCGCGTAACGACCGTCAACGGCGAAATAGTTTCTGAATACCTGGTGCTGGCGACCAACGCGTATTCCATTTTGTTCCCCCAGCTGAAATCCCTGCAGACGCCCGCCTTCACCCATATCGTCCTCACGGAACCCCTCAGCAGGCGGCAGCTGAAATCGATCGGCTGGAAATGCCGTGCCGGCGTGGAGGACGCCCGCGACTTCATTCACTACTATCGCCTCACGGCGGACAACCGCATTGCCATGGGAGGCGGCGACGTGTCCCTCACCTACGGCGCCGACTTCAACCATGACCGCAACGACCGGATATTCAGGATGCTGGAGGACCACATCACCGAGGTATTTCCACAGCTGAAGGGCATCGGCATCACCCACCGGTGGGGGGGGCCGGTTTCCATAACCCTGGACATGGCCCCGGCCATCGGGTATATCGGCCGCGACAAGAAGGCGATCTATTCACTCGGCTGCATGGGGCACGGCGTCTCCATGACCACCCTCAACGGAATGACCATCGCTGAAATGATCCTCAATAAAAAAACATCCAGGACCGGCCTCTTTTTCGTCGGACGCAGGACCATCCCCTGGCCGCCCGAGCCGTTCAAGTTCGGCCTGTCCCAGGCGGTGCGCGGCTACATGCTCCTTGAGGACAGGGTGAAATATAAATAATATTACGCTTCTGTTAGGGCCGGGTTTAAACCCGGCCCTAACAGAACCACCAGGTATTTTCCTTTACAAAAAACAACACCCATTTTATAGTGCCTCTCTCAACAAAGCAACCACCAGCTCCAATCATACATTATCAGGGTCGCCATGAAAAAGATCTGTTATCAATCAGCAGCTGTTATTGTAACGCTCTCTTTATTCATAACCTCTGTTGCGCCGGCCCAGGAAAACAACTGGACGCTGAAAAAAAACAGGAAAGGGATACAGGTGTACACGAGGGACGTCCCGGGATCGGACTTCAAGGAATTCAGGGCAACCATCGTGGTTGAAGCGACCATGGCCGGGGTCCTCAAGCTGATGGAAGACATCAGGTCGTACCCCCTCTGGTTTCCCAAGCTGAAGGAGTCCCTACTCCTGAAAAAGATAAGCTCCACGGAGATGATCCTTTACCACTGGATGAAGGTGCCCTTCCCCGCCGATGACCGTGACTCGGTTTTCAAAGTCACCGCCCGGCGGGATGCCAGAACAAAAACCGTCACGCTGGGCCTATCCAGCCTGCCCGACTACCTGCCCGAACGGAAGGGCATCATCCGCGTCAGGCAGATCTCGGGCAGCTGGACCTTCATCCCGGACAAAGACCGGGGAACCGTAACGGTGATCTACCAGATGCACAGCGATCCCGGCGGCAAACTTACGCCGCTGCTGGCCAATGCCGCCGTGGTCAATCGGCCCTTTACTGTCCTGAAAAACATGCGTGAAATGCTCAAAAAGCCGGAATACCGCGACGCGAAAGATTCCGAATTGCAGCTTTTCCGATAACCCTCCGTCAAGAGGAGCCCGTCAGTCAATCCGGCGCACGAACATCTTTCCACTGTCACTTTTCCCATGACCTGCCGGTAATTTTTTTATTTTTATTATTTACAACCGCGGCATATTTCCTTATTTTATTAGCACCTTGCTGAATACAGGTCATGTGCCCGGACATTACGGCGAATGCCTGTCATAAACACATATAACAGCGTAGGGCTAATTCTACCACTGGCTGACTGCGCCGACCTGACGGCCGGGCAGGGATAAATTTTTTGTCCAAACGTTTAATACTACATTGTTATATGGAGGCATGGATGCGATTTTTAAAAACTACGATCATAGCCGCATTGGTATTCGGGTGCGCGGTATCAGTCCTGGCTGAAACCGCTGAGGAAATGGGGACCCGCCTGATGAAAACGAACGACGACCAGCCGATATTCCAGAAGGTCAAGGGCGACGCTACCATTAAAATTTACGGGAGCACCGGCGACCTCAGGTTCCAGAAAAAGCTGGTCATGGCTTCATACACCGAATTTATCGGTACGGACAGGCAAAAGGAGAATTACATCAGCACGTTCCTTGAGCCGGCCGATGACGCCGGGAACTCATACATGATGTTCAACTATAAGTACGAGCCGGACATCAAGTATGTCTACCTCAAGGGGATCAGAAAGGCGAAGAAAGTCACCGGCGCGGACAAACGTCTCAGTTTCTTCGGCAGCGATTTCTCAAACGGCGACATTGGTAAACCCGACTTCACCGAGTGCACCTACAGGACCCTTGCCGACACTCGCATGACGTTTAAGGGAAAGGACTTCGACTGCTATGTCATCGAGAGTTTGCCGAAAAACGACCAGATCGTCAGGGACACCGGCTACGGCCGCAAGGTGACCTATCTTGAAAAGAAAACCCTGCTCACGCTGAAGATCGAATACTACGACGAAAACAAGATCAAGACGAAGGAGCTTTCCCTGCTGTCCTTCATAACACGCAACAACGTCAACGGGAAGAAGGTCTATTACACGACCGGCCTCGAAATGAAAAACGTCAAGCGCGGCACAAGGACCGAGCTGCTCTTCAGCAACATGCACTTTGAAGAAGAAGCCAACTTTACGCCCAACATTTTCACCGTTGAATACCTGACGAGGAAATGGTGGTAGGATCACGGGAAGGTAATCATGTCTGACTGCATTCTCATCTTCGGCAAAAACGGCTGGTTTATTCCGGCGGCAAACGCCAGGAGCCGGTCATCGTCGAAAACGGGAAGGTGACCGTAGGCTACGGCGGGAGCTGAGGCGTCTGACCTCCGTGGCACACGGCAAAAAAATACACTCACGGGAGGCTGCTATGCGAACAAAGATCATCATGGTGTCGATTATTTCTGCGGCATTTCTCATAGGATGCCTGGCAAACCTTGAAAAATACCCCAGGGAAAAGTGCGCCGCTCTGCCGAATGACAATGTCTTCAAGGCCATCCAGGACAACTGCATCAAGTGCCACCCCAAGGACTTTACCACGAAGCAGGATATCTGCGCCCGTAAGGCCATGATCATCGATGCCGTACAAACAGGGAGGATGCCCAAAATGGGAAAGCTCTGGCCCTCCTATTTCAAGACCATTGTCGAGTGGAAATAACGGGCTCACCCCGTTACGGCGAGGTCGCGCGACCTCGCCGTCACTTGAACAATGTCAGCTGCTCATCCCCGGGCTTTTCGACCTTATCGAAAACCGTGCGCCCGCCCTGCCGGCGTGATTCCCGCACCTCCTTTTCGATGACCCTCTCGAAATCGGCCGACGGATCGTGCCGTTCCTCTATGGCCTGCGCGGCCCGGGCAAGCCCTTTCAGTGCCAGCCGACGGTCGTCGTGGCCCATCTTCGCTCGGTTCACCGCCTTCTTCAGCTGGTCAATCGTTTCGTCGTAAACCTTCAGCGGCACCGGGAACGGATTCCCGTCCTTGCCGCCATGGGCGAAACTGAACCGCGCCGGATCGTCAAATCGGGTCGGGGTGCCGTAAATGACCTCGCTCACCAGGGCAAGGGACTGCATGGTCCGCGGCCCAAGGCCCTCGAGGAGGAGGAACCCCTCAAAATCAGCGAGGCCCCGGTCATAGGCAAGGGCGAGCACGCCGCCCAGTCTCTTCAGATTAACATCTTTTTCTGTCACGTCATGGCGGCGCGGCATGATTATGTTCCGTATCTCCTTCATCATGGCTCCCGGCTCCTCCCGGGCGATGGCCATGATGCCGTCCCTGGCCGTGTCGGCCTTCTGGTCCACCAGGTTCAGGATGCTCCCCCGGTTCCTGCCGTAAATCGAGGCATGGGGCTCTTCCACGAAGGAGCGGATCCGGGGTGAATGCCAGTGGTAGCGCCGCGCCAGGCCGGTGCCGTCATTGAGCCCCTGCTGTACCACGGCCCATTCCCCGTCGTCGGTCAGGATAAAGGTGTGGAGGTATATCTGGAACCCGTCCTGCACGGCTGTGCTGTCGATTTTGGCGCTGAGCCTGCTGCAGCGCACCAGGTAGTCGCCGTCCAGCCCCCTGGCGTCCGCCGCCTCTGTTATTTCCTCCGGCGTGCGGCGGGAGTGCTTTCCCCTGCCCCCGCATATGTGGATTCCCAGGTTCTTTGAAATCGGATTTATCGCCTGCTTGAGGGAGCCCATGACCGACGTGGTTATCCCGGAAGAATGCCAGTCCATGCCGAGGACCGCCCCGAAGGCCTGGAACCAGAAGGGGTCGCTGATACGCCGGAGCACCTCAGATGAGCCATATTCGGCGATGATAGTTTCAACAATCGCCCCGCCGAGCCTGGCCATCCTATCGTACAGCCATTGCGGCACGTGGCCGTAATGAAGCGGCAGGTCCGCATACCCTGATCGTTTCATAACCTGAATCTCCGATATCATAGTACCACGGCATTGAAAATTATTCAACTGTTTTTCTAAACATTTGTATAGTTGCGGCATTGCAGATAGATGACGGCACCCATGTCAGTACCATATCCTGTTGCTTTTTCTCATCCATATGCGTATATTTATCTAATTCCGAATTATGAAGGAGAATGACATGAAAGCATTTCGAAATATAGCGAGGATAATAAAGAGCAGGCCCACCATGGAGGGAGCCGGTGTCAGGCTCAACCGCGTTTTCGGCCATGACGAGGCGCCGCTCCTCGATCCGTTTTTGATGCTGGACGATTTTCATTCGGATAATCCGTCCGACTACCGGAAGGTTTCCCCCGGCACCCGCACCGCGGCATCGAGACCATGACCTACATGATCAGCGGATCGATGAAGCATGAAGACAGCCTTGGAAACAAGGGTGCGATACACAGCGGCGACGCCCAATGGATGACAGCCGGCAGCGGGATCATCCATCCGGAGATGCCGGGCCAGGACCCGGGCCTCCTGTGGGGGCTCCAGCTGTGGGTGAATCTGCCGTCGAGGCTTAAAATGACCGATCCGCGGTACCGGGACATCACGTCAGGCACGGTTCCGGAAATTGCGGCAGGCGACGCGTCAGTGAAGGTAATTGCCGGCGAACTCGAAGGGGCAAAGGGACCCGCCCCTGATATTTCAGTGGACCCCACCTATTTCGACGTGGCAATTTTCGACGGCGGGAGGTTTGAACTGCCCATGGCCCGCGGCCGGACGGCCTTTGCCTACGTCCTTGAAGGTAACGCCGTCGTCAGTGAGGGCGGATATCCCCTCGGCCCGGGGACGCTCGCCCTCTTTTCCAACGGTGAGGCGATACAGATCCGGGCTGGTAAACCATCCGCCAGGTTCATCCTGGTATCGGGAGAACCCATCGGCGAGCCGGTAGCCTGGCAGGGGCACATTGTCATGAACACGGAAGAGGAACTGTCGCGGGCCTTTAAGGAATACTACAACGGCACCTTTCTCAAGCACCGGATGAAGAAATGATCGGTTCCCTGCGGCTGCTGATGGATGGCATCCTATTCAATGCGGTTCCAGGTTATCCTGGCGTACTTGTTTTTCATGACCAGGACTTTTCGGTCCAGCCTGGATATTGTATATGAAAGATTGAACAACGAGAGCTTGAAAACCAGACTGTTCCCATCGAGGCGGTAGGTGCCCTTGATGGGCTTCATGTCCAGGTCCTTGATTTCAGCAGTCATGGTGCCGTCGCTTTTGATCACCACGGTCATGTTTTTTTCAAGGGTGGCCTTGCCGGCGTCCCATGTGCCCACCAGGTCCTTGCTGTAATCCCTGCTGCAGGCCGCGAAAGCCAGCGCAACCGTCAGAGCCGATACTACAATGCCATGTTTCATGGATCTTCTATCCCCCTGCGGTGAGTATGGGAGGGCGGATGGCGATGTCAATAGAAAAATATCGGTATCGGTTTGCTTCCGGGTTACACCCTGCCATTATAAAGGGCCGTCATCGCGGGCGGCGCGGAGCGTGCCTCCGCTTCGCTCCGCAAACGTTTGCTCCCTGAGCGAAGTCGAAGGGGGCTCCGTCATCCCGATAGAACCGGGATTCTTCGCGATGACGGTGCTATCGGCTTTTCCAGGATTAATTCCCGTCCTACCGTTTTCCCACGACCAGGTTGTAAAGCCGGTCAAGACTGCCCACATACCCGAACTCGTTGTCGTACCAGAAATTAAGGTCAACCATGGTATACAGCCTGTCATCCCGTTTCGTGGTCCTCCGGTGCGTGAAGGGGGAATCGTAAATCGTGGAGTAGGTGCTCCCGATGATGTCCGAGCTCACCAACTGGCGTTCGGAGAACATCATGATGTCCGGGTTCCGCTCGCTGTACTTCTTGAATATCCCGTGGATATAGGTGTTGTCATATTCGCCGAGCAGGGAAATGTCCAGGATCACGATGGAGGCCGTGCTGGTGGGGACCCTGAGGGAGGACGCCTGTGACCCGATGCCGAGGGTCCGTATTTCCGGAATGACCTCGATGACGGCATTGGCGGCGCCGGTCGTTGAGGGAATGATATTGTTCATGATACTCCTGGTCTTGCGGCAGTCCTTTTCCCCGTCCTTGGGCAGCACGTCCAGGACCTTCTGTGAGTTCGTGGCGGCGTGCACCGTTGTCAGGGCATAGGATATGAACTTCTCGCCGAAATGCTCGACCAGCGCCTTGATCGGGGGCGCGCAGCAGTTCGTGGTGCACGACGCGTTGGATATGATCCTGTGCACCGCCGGGTCGTACTTGTCGAAATTGACGCCGCCCACGACCGTGACGGCGTCATCGGGCATCGAGGTTCCCTTGTTCTTGATCTTGAAGGGGGCCGTCAGTATGACCTTCTTCGCGTTGTTGAGGTGGCCCCGCAGGGAATTGTCCTCGCCGGACGTGGGGTCGGTCATCTTGCCGGTGGTATCAAAGACGACCTCCACCCCGTACCGCGACCAGGGAATGGCCCCGGGGGCGCGGAACTGTGACTCGTTCAGCCAAACCAGCTTCTTGCCGTTCATGTATATGACGTCGTTCTTTATCTCGATGGCCTTTTCTTTCCGGAACCCGAACAGGAATCGCGCGTAGGGCCCGTAGGTGGAGTCGTAGCCAAGATACGTGACCAGGTCCTCGAGGCTCTTGCCGGTTTTTCGCCCGGTGGAAACCACGATTTCCTCAAGATCGCTTTTCGTGGACATGACCCAGACCAGAAGTTTCCCGATCCTGCCTATTCCATTTATTCCAACCGGTGATTTTGGTGATATGGTGCTCATGATCCTTCTCCTCAAAGATTATTATAATTATACGCTTTCCCGCCGCCTCAGGCGGCGGGAAAGCAAAATAAATCCTCAGTTAACATCCGCCGGGATGCCATGCTTCCGGGTCCGATGATAGCCCATGTAAACATTCCCCGTTGATCCGTCAATGGTAATAAAATCGCCCTCCCGAACCAGGACATGGCCGTCCTCCGCCGAAGCGTACTCGACAAAGGCCTGGTTGTTGTCCTCATCGATATGCATGATGGAAAAGTCGCTGACGCCGGACTTCTCCAGGCGACGCATCTGCAGCACGGCGTGGGACGTCATCCCGCCGATGCAGGTGAGGATCCCGTCCGATTTTTCCATCCCCACCACGTCCTCGGGATTCGTCTCGGGGCGGATAAGGATCAACCGGTCGCCGGGGAATTTCTTCCGCAACTCGTCTATGCGGTCTATCATGAAGACCGCCCTCCCTGAAACGACGCCCCCGGACGCGGCAAGGCCCTGCCCCAGGTGGTAAGGCTCAATGGCCTGGGGAGGCTCAACCAGTTCCTCGACTTCGAAGATCTGGTTCACCATGCCGCGCACCTGGAGTATGTAGAGGATCCCGTTCTCAATGGTGAATTCTATCTGGAGGTCGTTTCCCCACTTGTCCCGTATGCGCTGTACCGCGCAGAAGAGCATGTTATACAGCTCGGGGAACTTCTCCTCCATGGAAGGCATGGAGGCAAATTTGCGGTACACCTTTTTCTGGTCTTCACTGATGGGGAAAACCCGGGCTATGCCGCTGACGATGTCATGGCCCTGCGAACGGGTCTTGTACTCGCCGAAAAGGTCGATCTTCTCGTTGCCATGGTAGCGGCTGTGCACGACCCCCGTTATGCTGTCGGGGGATGAATTTCCGAAGACCATGTTCTGGATTATGACCGCGGTGCCCCACTCGTCCGATATATTCACCAGTTCGCGGTACTTAACCGCCACCGGCGAGTTCCAGGACCGGAACACGGCGACGATCGAGTAGAGGAGCTGTTCGTAGGGGTCCTCCGGTATGTAGTGGCCCTGGTTTCTTATCTCGTCAAAGTACTGGACCGCCAGGTCGGCCATCTGGTCCCCGGTCATTTTCTCCTTCAGGTCCACGCCGACCCTCTCCTTGTAGTCATACATCAGCGTCTCGAAGACCTGGCGGCTCATGCCGTAATACGATATGGCAAGGTCCTGGAGGAAACGGCGGTAACAGTCGCAGGCAAACCACTGGTCGGAGCGGGCGTAGTAATTCAGCACCTCCCGGGTCATCCCGACGTTGGTGATGGTGTCCATGACGCCGGGCATGGAAAAGACCGCGCCGCTGCGCACCGAAAGAAGCTGGGGATTGCGCGCGTTGCCGAACCTGTTCCCGGTGAACTTGTCGATGTACCGCTTCAGGAGATAGATCATCTGCTGCCGCGATTCGGTGTCGTTTATGATGGCGTCGCCCAGGCGCTTGTAGAGCTCCGACGAGAGGATGATGCCGGGGGGGGCGTTGACCCCTTCCATGTTGGCGATGAACAGGAGGCCGTGGGCCTTGCTGCCGATTTCCCAGACCGGGGCGAAGCGCTCCTCTTCGCCGTGGGCCTCGGCGATCTTCTTGATGTCGTGGATCTGGGCGTAATGGTCCTCGTCGTAGGGGTCATAGGGATCGAAGGGGTCGCTCGGGTCGTCGAGGAGCCTGATGACCTCCCACACGCTGTTGCCGACGCCGGGACTGCGGTGGTGCTCGTTCAGGCACACGGCGTCGCCCGATTCGCCGATCATTGCGACCAGGCGGTCCTTGAGGGAGATGAGAAAATTGTCAAAGAGCTGCAGCAGCGGGGACTGCATGATCTGGCTTCGGACAAAGCGGTCGATGATGATGTCGGCGTTCTCGGCGTTCTCCCGGGGAATGTACTGGCGGGCTATGCGTTTAACGCCGATGTTGCGGATCGCCTCGCGGCACACGTACTTGAACGTCTCGTTGAACCGGTCCGATATCTCGCCGTGGATGAACAGGGTATGGGTAACGATGTCCCTGAGCTGGGAAAGCTTCAGGTTGGGGGTCTCCAGCAGGTTGTTATAGTTCAGCATCTCCTGGTTCGCCAGCCCGTCGATGACGAAAGTCTTGATGAAGAGCTTCAGCACCTTCTTGACGTCGCCGAGTGAAACCGGCCTGCCCGACGGGATGTCCATCTCCTCGATTATCTTCTCGAAGAACCTGACCCTGATCAGGTTCATGTGGAAAAAGACCTTGAGTGTATCGAATTTCTTTTCCTTGTAGGAGCCGTACATTGACGGGATCCCGAAGGCAATGTGCCGCTTCAGGTCGATGGTGTCCAGGGGCTCGAAGACCTGGCTTGAGAGAAGTATCTCGTCCTTTAAAACCAGCTGTTCCCTGAGAAGGACGTCCAGGGCCGACAGCGTATCAGGGCCCTTGATGGCATCGAAGAAGCCCGCCGGCGGCTCGAAGAGGATCTCCCGCGCGTACTGCTCGAGCTTTTCGATGACGCGGATGTCGGTGAAATTGTACTTGTCGAAGAGGAGCCGGTACACGTGGAGGAAGGTGATGAACTTCTCCATGTTCACCTTCGATACGTCGCGGGTGCGCACCTCGTCGAACATCTTCCTAAAGTCATCGTCGGATATCTCGTATATGAACTTCCATATTATTTTCTTGGATGAGTCCAGGGAAAACTTGTTCCTGATGAAATGGAGTATCTTCGTCATCTCTGTCGGGAGCCGCGTCTCGAAATAGAGGTTGAAATAATGCAGCGCCTGCTCCTTCTCACCGTCGGTGACCCCCTCGAAGGAGCGGCTGTTAACGAACCCCAAGAATGCGTCCTCATCAACCGTGTCGAGGAAGTCCCAGAACTTCCGGTCCCCCATGTCGGGGAACTGCCTTAACGCCTCCTGGTATATTTTACGGGGCGCGTCCTCCACGTCGAGGTTGACCAGGCGGAAAAACTCATCCAGGTTATCATACACCTCCGGCGGCACCATGTTCTTGAGGAGCGTCTTCTTCCCCGTCATCCAGTACTCCATGACGCGCTGGATCAGGTACACCGTCTGGCTGCTCGATTCCACGTGAACCTGCTTGCGTATAAAGTGGATCAGGTCGTCCATCCTGTGGTTGGTGTCGATCCGCTCCGTGAATGACCGGATGTCGCCCGTGGCGCCGATGTCATGATAGAAGGCAGGGAACACCGAGGCGAGGGATATGATCAGATAAAAGACGTCACGGTAGTTGCTGTTGAGGAGCTTCGAGATGTCGCGCTGGAACACGTCGGTGTCCTTGAGGAACACCCCGTAGAGCTTCAGGTTGACGATGAGGCTCGCCGAGAGCTTTTTCATCACCGGCGGGTTTATCTCGATGAGCTTCATCCAGGTGCGGATGTTCTCCAGGTGGCTCGAATTCACGATCACCGACCAGTCCGAGGCGATCCCCGATATCTCCGGGAAGCTGAACTTCGAGCGGACCAGTATGTCCTCGAAGAAATCGATGAGGCCGATATTGCCCGACTCAATGACCGAACGGCCGATGTTATAAATCGTCGAAAAGGCGCCGGTGTAGTTGCCGCCCCGCTCGATCTCGGAAAGCAGCACCGGCATGACCAGGTTGATGACTTTCTGGAGAAGGGTAAAGCGGCTGCTTTTCACCAGAACCGAGCAGAGCGAGGCCAGGGTGCGGGAGATGAAAAGCTGGAGGTGCCGGTCCTCGCCCTCGTTGGACTTGCGGATGAGGAACTCGAATATGTTGATGATCGCCTCGTCCTCATCAATCTCGCCGCCCTCGATGGACCCCTTGGCGAGAATGCATATCCTTTCCCAGAGGCTGGTGTTGTGCTTGAAGTCGACGATGTCGTTCTTCCCGAGGAAAAGCTCCGACGGTTTTTCGGCCGCAAGGCGCTCGATCTCCTCGCAACGGTGGGTATAGGCGGCCATGGTGACGGCCCGCAGGAGATCGACGAGCCGGTCACGGCCGGCGATATTTTTCAGAACGCCGTAGAGCTCGAGAATGTCCGCCTCCTGGACGATAATGGCCCGCTCCATGTACACCCGGTACTGCAGCGCCAGGAGCCGGGCCACCGACTTCACGGCCGGGCTGTCGCCTTCCCCGTTTCTGCACAGGAGACTTCCGAAGGTGAAAAAGCGGTCATGGATGTTCTCGAAGAAGAACTTTTCCTCCGTCAGTTCTATCAGCAGGGAGAGATAATCGTCCACGGAGGAATCAAAAAACTCCCTGAGGGGGCCGAAGGATGCGTCCCCGCCGGTTGACTTGTTGAGAACGAAGATATACCGGTCGAAATAGGTGTCGCAGGCCCTGATCGCCGATACCTTTTTCCGTATCGTGGCCTCGCGGAGGTAATGATACACCACGGGCATGACGGTTTGCGCATAGGGCAGGATGTCGAACAGGTAATCGAAGAGGTAGCCCCGGAGGCCGGTGATGGCGTATTTCCAGTCGATATTGGGGTGGGTAAGCTCTGCGATGAGGTTACTGGTCTTCTGCACCGCTCCCACCATGTCCCGAACCGGCAGGAGAAGTTCTTTTACGCGTTCCCTCATGTTCTCATCGACAGCAATCATTCTGCTCCGACCAGTTTCTCAGTAGTTGCAGACGTGCATCGCACTGCTTAACCACACTATAGTCGCCGCTTGATACGTCCAATAATAATTACGGCAGATTCTATACATTAATAATATTAGCTATTTTCCGGGATGCGTCAATTGCCGGATATTGCTATTTGGCGTTAACAAAAAATGATGAGTGAAGGGGGTATGGATTCTGTTACAATATTCCATTTCTTATTTTTGCGGCCTGTACTCGGAAGCGTTGTAATCGACTTCAAACCTGGCGGGTTTTCCCTTCATGATATGGAATTCAACGCTGAAGGGGGCATCGTCGCCGTTCCTCAGCACGGACTGACCGATGAAGCCGCCTGCGTGGCCGATGATTCGTCCTGAGTCGTCAAATGCCGTTACCGCCACCTGGACATGCTGCGCGTCCCGTCCCGAGCCGTTCCTGACCCTGCCGGAGGCCCGGTAATAATCATAGCGGTGGGCCGGACTGGTCATTTTCAGTCTCGTGATCCCAAGCCTCGGCCTCGGCCGATAATAGGACGGGCTTTCCGGTATGCCGACAGACTTAACGGTCTTATAGGCCGGGGCGCGCATGACCAGGACAGATACAGGCGTCCTCTCGCCCGGCATGATGTAGCCGCGGATGCCGTATCCCCGCCCGACCGCCACTTTCTCCACCTTCGCGTCATACAGGGCGATTTCGGCCCTGGGATAGACCGGGGTCTCCCCGGTGTTCCGGAACATACCCACGAAATAGATATTGCCGATGACATCGTTCAGGGGGGCGATATCGGTGAACTCCGCGCTCACCTTCTTATCAGGCTCAATGGCTTCTTTCCCGGCTTCGACCTGTTTTACGGGCCTATCCGCGTGAACGGATGTGTCACGTCCGGCAGGTCCGGCGGAGCGGTTTATGATGAAGAGGCCCGCGACAAAGAGCGCCAGGAAGGCGGCCGCCGCTGACACGACCACGGCCGTTCTGCTCCTCGTCATCATCTCGACAATGGCATTGAATAATTTCCCGCCGGCACCGGCGGCGCCGTAATGGACCGTGCCGCAGTAATGGCACACGTACCGGCCCTGTTCCAGCCTGAGGTCGTGACTCCCGCACTGGCGGCAGAGGAGAGGTTTGATTTCTTTCATTATGGAACCCCGCATGTATTCACAGCGGATGGCAATCACCGATCTTCTTTCAAGTAATTTTTCAAGGATCATTTCTCTCCGGAAAAAATCCGCTGGTATTCCCCGGCCCGCCTGGTGGCAAACGAAAGAACCCTTGACGTCTTTCCTCCAGAATCACGAATATCGATGGTTACGGATGCGCCTGATCCTTCCGGGGTCACCGTGACCTGTTGCGGCCGCACGCCGGCCGGCACGTATCCCTTTTTAATCATGGCGGCAAGGTCAATGCCCGGCTTTGAAGCATGATAATCGATGACAAATCGCAGCAAATAGCCAATAGTCGACAGGGGAAGTTTCTGTGCAATGACTATCCGCCGGTCCGTGAGGCGCGCCAGGCAGCGCCCGTACCGGTAGTACCGGATACGCTTCTCGACCACGGCGACGTCCCTCTCTTCGCAGATCACGATCTCCCCGGGAATTGCCGCCAGGCGCTGGAGGGCCGACCGACGGTAAAGGAGATAGAGGATGAACGCCGCAGCGGAAAGGAAGCATACTGTTACAATGATAATCATCTGAGGCGAAAAGCTCATCGGACAACGCCACCTTATATTGTATATAATGTCATGCATAGTGCGTATTCTGCACGTTGATCTGCGATCAGCCGAAACGACAGTGTCGCAAACCGATCATTAACAGTCAATCGGTTCCTGCGAAGAAAACAAAAAACTTCCGCGCTTTCTGCATCTCCGCGCAGAAATCAAGGTTACACGCACCGGAGGGTCAGCTGAAAAACACGAATCTGAATGCCCCGCCCTATCCGCACCGGCTGCCCCGGTGCAGGCACCCCATGCCGTTGGGATTGTCGCAGCACCCGGGAAGGATCAGCCTCACCGAGCGTTCGAAGAAGAGATAGTCCCAGATCCAGTTCACGACGACAAAGAGCTTGTTCCTGAAACCGATGAGGTTCATGATGTGGATCACGATCCAGATGAGCCAGGCCATGAAGCCCTGGAACTCACGCTTCCCGATGCGGGTCACGGCGGCGTTGCGTCCGATAGTGACCATGGCGCCGCGGTCCCTGTAGGCGAAGGGAAGCGGCGCTTCACCCCGCACCTGGCGGAGTATGTTCTCCGCGGCCCATCGTCCCTGCTGGATCGCCACCGGGGCGATCATCGGCAGGGGGGCGCCCTCTTCCTCAAGATAGGCCAGGTCCCCCGTGACGTACACTTCCGGCCTGCCCTCCATCTGCAGGGACTTCAGGGTTTTTATCCTTTTGTTGTTTGAAAGGGACATGTCGGCGTTTGATTCGGGCACCATGCCGCTGACCCCGGCGGTCCAGATGACCGTTTCCGTGTCGATGGACGAGCCGTCGCCGAAGGCCACGCCGGCGGCGGAGATTTCCTTTACCCTGGCCCCGAGCCTGACATCGACTCCCATGCGGGAGAGCCTGCCGGCGGTGTAGGCGCTCAGCTTCGGCGAGAGCATCGACAGCACCCGCTCCGCCCCTTCCACCAGCACCACGGAAACGTCACCCGCCGAAATGCCGGGAAAATCCTTTTTCAGGGGGCCCCGCACCAGCTCGGACAGGGCGCCGGCAAACTCGACGCCGGTGGGGCCGCCTCCGGCGATCACGAAGGTGAGGAGCTTTTTCCTCCGGGCCTGATCATCGATGTAGGCGGCCCGCTCGAAGCAGGTGAGGATGTGGTTCCGGAGCACCATGGCGTCGTCCAGGGTCTTCAGCGGAAAGGCATAGCGTTCCGCCCCGGCCACGGCAAAGTAATCGGTCTTGCTCCCGGTGGCCACAATGAGGTAGTCGTAGCTAATCTTCTGGTTGTTGCACAGCATGTATTTTTCATTGTAATCGATACGGCCCGCCTCGGCGCGGAGATACGACACGTTCCGGCTCTTCCTCAAAAGAGAGCGTATCGGGTAGGCGATCTGCTCCGGCTCTATCTCTGCGGCTCCCACCTGGTACAGGAGTGGAAGGAAGGTATGGTAATTGTTTTTATCGATGAGGGTAACCGTGACCCCCTTCTTACCCGCCAGGGACTTGACCGCCCAGAGGCCCGCGAAGCCGGCGCCGATGATGACCACGTGTTTTCCGTTTTCCTGATCCATTTCAATCGAATTCCTTTTATATGATTGTTATTATATACAACCCAGGGTTAACGTAGCACATTAGAAAATCCATGTCATTGATTTAAATCAAGACATCATTTTTCAACGCAGAGTCGCAGAGGACGCTGAGATCGCAGAGGGTTTAGGGTTGTCTTTAATTAATTACAGAGTTTTTCTATTATAACAATCATTTCTTCTCACCCATGAAAGCGGAATCCGCAAAGACATTCACCGAATATTTTTCATCTGTCTCGATATGCGCGCCATACATATCAATGATCAAACAATCCGCCATAAACCCTGCGCTCTCCGAGTCTCCGCGCTGCATCTTTGGGTTTGTTGATTGCAACCAGCCGATGCCGATCAATCGAATGGCGCGAGCTTCATTTTTTTCCCCTTGACCGTCACCGCGGGCGCCCCGCCCGACACATCCAGGGTAAAGGCATCGTTTTCACCGGTGCAGACCCTGCCCGCCCGGTTCAGTTTCGGATCATAGGTCCCCCGGCAATGCTCGAGAGCGCGGCATTCGTACCTGTTTTTTCCCAGGGGCCTGCAGCTCCCCGTGGTTTTCATGGGACACGTCTCGTCGCCGCAGGGCACCACATCAATGGAGAAGAGATACCCCCGGTAAAAGACCAGCTGGCCACCGTCAATCGAGGACATCCCTTCCGCTGACATCCAGTTCTTCCCGGCTATCTTCGCGTAATTGTCCCGGCGGTTGAAGGCGTCTCCCGGATCCGAGAGGGCCACTTCGGCCAGGCAGGTGTCATTCCACTTATCGCCTTTATATACTGATTGAATAGTGAGCGTCAGCGTATCTGTCGCCTTACCCGCCAGCGGGACAGACTGGAATCCCTGTTCGTCCTTCAGCGTATAGGTGCTCCCGTTGACCTTTAATTGTTTTACCCGGTTATTGGCGGCCCAGTATTTTGCAATACCCATGCCGTTCTTGATGAACAGTTTTTTCATTGCCGCGGGCGCGTTGAGTTTTACGGTTATGTTCTCCCCTATCCCGGCATCTTTCTTTCCCTCGCACCAGGAGTCGTCGGTCATGTCCATGATGTTCCCCTGGTCATAGGTCCCTTTTTCAGGGTCGAGTACCGATGTGGCGTCAATGGACTTTATCCACACGCCCTTTTCAGCCGCCGATATCGAATGCACCAGGATCATGACAAAACACGAGACGATAAGAAATGCTGAGATTATAAGTCTTTTCATATATATTCTCCTTATTGTATTGCAGATTACAGGACCCTTGGCCATCCGATCGGGTCCGGGACTCATCATTATTTCTTTTCATATAATAACGCCCGCACCGGAGCACCCTCGACCCCGGAAAGCTTCATCGGCAGACAAACCAGCTCATATTCTCCCGCCGGAACAGCCGATAAATCAACACCCTCGAGGATCATGATATTGTTTTTCAATAACATGTTATGCACCGGGTTTCCCACTTCGGCATGATAGGTTTCGATTGAAAGATAATCAATGCCGACAAGGGCCACGCCCTTCTCCGCCAGGTGGTCGGCCGCGCTCAACCCCAGGGCCACGAAGTCTTCCCTGAAGGAGGCAACGTTATTCTTCCAGAAGTCTGAATTCCTGGTTTTAAACAACACCCTTTTACATCCGGCAAGGGGGATTTTCTCAATATGCTTCTTTTCGATTAACGGGTCCGCGTCCGTTGCGATGACGCGGCAGGGCCCGACAAGCACCTCAAGGGGCATGTCATCGACTGTCCTCCCGCCATCGATAACATGGAGCGGCGCGTCGATGTGCGTGCCGGAATGGACGCCCATGGTCAGCGCAGTAAGGTTGCACAGGTCTCCCTGCGGGATTGATTTTTTTCTTTCCAGCCGCACTTTCGGATCGCCGGGCCATACCGGCATCGTGTTAGAAACGGGAACGGTTATATCGTATCGTTTCATCTGTCTTATTTTGACCCCCCCTGTCCCCCTGAGAGGGCACATAAAATTTTAGCAGCCGCTCCATTATATGCTTTAAAACATTTCAAATCAAACATGTTGCATAACTATTAGACTTCTTGCATGACTGCTTAAAATTAAGTATTGCAACAAGTCTATTGATATTTACCAATAGTCGAGTGTTGTCCTCGCCCCCCTCCGGGGGGGTGGGGAACTCACTATCTCTGCCACTCTGTCCGGAATAATGTGCCCGCCGGGGCGTCGACGCGCTCGTAGCCGTGGGCGCCGAAAAAGTCCCGCATGGCCTGGAGCAGGTTCGCCGGCAGGCGTTCCGACCGATAACTATCGAAATACGCCAGGGCTGATGAAAGCACCGGCGCCGGAATGCCGTGTTTCACCGCCGATGCAACGGCGTTTCTCCAACCCTGCTGTTTTTCCCTTACTGCGCCGGCAAAGGGCTGTTCCGCAATGATATGCCCGGCGTCAGGCTTTTTCCTGAACAGGGCCTCAACATCATTCATCATCTTCGATTGTATGATGCACCCGCCCCGCCATACGCGGGCTATTGTACCGCGGTCAAGGCCCCATCCGAATTCCAGCGACGCTTTCTGAATAAGTGAAAAGCCCTGGCCATGGGCAACTGCGATGGAGCAGAAGAGGGCGTCCTCCAGGTCCTTCACAAGGGCTTTGCCGTCGCCGGTAAAGCCTGTTCCGGAGGGGAAAACGCCGGCCCAGCGGCGCCGCTCCTCTATAAGCGACGATATACATCGCTCTGAAACCGCCCCGTCAATGGCCGGCACCGGTACGCCCAGGCCGAGGGCGGCAATGGAAGCTTCTTTCCCGGTGCCCTTCTGGAAGGCCCGGTCCAGAATCGAGTCAACCAGAAGACCGTTGCCGTCCTTCATTTTCAGCACCCGGGGGACGATCCCCACCAGGTAGCCGCCGAGGCGTCCGCCGTTCCACCGGTCAAACACGCCGGCAATTTCATCGGCCTTCATCCCGAAGAGCCGCTTCATCATGTCATAGGTTTCGGCGATGGCCTGCATCATGGCGTACTCGATGCCGTTGTGGACCATCTTCACGAAATGCCCCGATCCGCCGGGCCCGATCCATTCGCAGCAGGGGGTCCCGTCATCGAGCCGTGCCGCGATGGACTGGAGCAGCGGCCGCACTCTTTCCCATGCCCCTGCCGTGCCCCCGGGCATGAGGGACGGACCGCGGAGCGCCCCTTCGCCGCCGCCGGAAACGCCGCATCCCACGTAGAGCAGGCCCTGCTTTTCCACCGCCGCCGCCCGGCGGGCCGTGTCCAGGTACTGTGAGTTGCCGCCGTCGATGATGATATCGCCGGGCTCCAGGCGCGGCGCGAGTCGGTGGATCATGTCATCAACCGGGGTCCCCGCCTTCACCATCATCAGGATGACGCGGGGCCTGCGCAGCATGGCGACAACGTCGTCGAGAATGCGGGCACCGGCAATGCCGTCGCACCCGTGGGCCTCCAGGAAAGCCGCCAGCAGGTCCCCCTCCCCGGCGACATCGGGATTGAACACGGCAACGGCATTGCCGCGGCGGGAGAAATTGAGGGCCATGTTTCTCCCCATGATCCCGAGACCCACTATGCCGATGTCGAAATTAGCCAATGTTAAGGCTCCTGATGTAGGATTGGGGCAGCAGCTCCCTGCGGATAATCTCCGTTATTATTTCAGTGCAGATATCATCGGGCCTGGAATCTATTGAAACCGTCACGGCGTCAACGGGTTCTTCCAGGTCCCGGAACTGGCTTTCCAGCAGGGACGGCGGAAAGAAGTGGCCGGTCCTGTCCCGCAAGCGCCCGAGAATGAAATCACGGTCGCCCTTCAGGTGGATGTAGGCGACCTCTTCCTTTCCGTTCCAGTCGAGCATGTCTCGGTATTGTTTTTTTAAGGCCGAGCAGGCCAGCACCGCGCCGCCGTGCCGGTTCCACTGGGCCACGTGCACGGCCAGGTCGAAGAGCCACGGCACGCGGTCCTCATCGGTGAGGGGGACGCCGTTATTCATCTTCTCGAGATTCCCCTGGGAGTGAAAGTCATCGGCGTCGTGAAAGGGAAAGGCGATGCGGCCGGCCAGCAGTTTCCCCACCGTTGTTTTCCCGCATCCCGATACGCCCATCACGATGAATACCATTCAGTCTGCCGTTCCTTTCATTATTCCCTTTGATTCTACACCGGCATGAAATAATGTCAAATAGAAATAATAACTTTCTGGCCATGAGACTTTTACATGGTTGACTCAGTAATGCAGAATTAAAAACTCGGGGAATAACAACAAGGGCTGTTCAATTATGACAACCCCTGTGTTTTCCATACCATTCACAGCCACTGCTAAAACAAACACCCGACCCCGATCCCGAAATCGAGGAACTGTATCCCCCTCGCCCTTTCGATGATGCAGTAGTAGCCGGCATGGGCGTTGAGGCTGACATGACTGCCGAACAGGTAGCCGACCGAGATGCCGGGATTCACCAGCGGCTCAAAGACTTTTTTCCCGGTTTCATTGATGTGATTATAGGACACGCCGCACCCCAGGAAGGGCGAGATGAGGAAATTGTTAATATTGAAGATATACTTGAACTGGGCCATGACCGGAACGATCGTGGCGTAAACATGGCTGTCTTTTTTGTGGAGGCGGAAGAATCCCGTTTTGAGGCCGATGAAGCAATTATCGACAACGGCGCCGCCGGTAGCTGAAACGTTATAGCCCCGCCCTGCCTTTGTTCCCAGGAATGCGACCGGCAGCAGGTATCCGCCGTTTATCTCGACAAAGCCCCGTACCCGCGCAGATGCCTTTACCCCTGATTCGGCGCCGCCCGTTCCCCGGGGCTCGTCCTTATTGATTTTCTTCCCAAGGGAAACAGCGAGCCTGTCAGCGAGCTTCTGTGACGCGTCAAGGACCCCCTCCTTCTCGTCCATGGAGGCCGAATCCGCGAAGATTATCATACCGGTGACCACATCGACTATCTTTACCGTTACCAGATACCGCCCGGCACAGGTCACATCCCCGACAACAACGTAATCCGCGGCCACCATCTTCCCCTGGGACACGGCGCAGCCGTCGTCGCGGCATACGCGGTCCCTCCCCAGCTCGAAAAGGACCCTGGAAATGTTCTTCCGCTCCAGCACGTGGAGCTCTTTCTTGTAGAGGGCTATCTCGATCTTGTTGCGCAGGGCCTTGGCGTAGGAATCGGCGATGTTATTGGCGGAAAACTCCAGCACCGCCACCCGCTTTTCCGGGAAGGCATACGTTTTAACCAGCGCCGCGTGAGCAATGAGCGCGGCGGCGCACAGGAATAACACCTTTTTGTTCATTCGTTACTGGATGTTGCCTGCGACAGATTGGGCGAACCTTACGGCCAGATCACGAAGACCTTCGGCCGTGGCGGATTCTTCCGAGGCAGCGAAGATTATCCGTCTCGTTCGCCTTTCGGTAAGTCTTATCGAAAAAAGGTATTGTCTGTCAAGCTTTTCTACTGACCCGGTGAGGACCAGGCCGGCGCGGTCCGGTACAGCGGAAACCGCTATCCTGTCACGGCCCTTCAGCCGTATAATTTCGCTTCGCATGGCATCGGAAACCTGCGCAACCAGCGTTCCATCGGCGCCGTTATTCTCGAGGCCGTAAAACTGTAGCCGGTACCGGTACGCGATGGAGCTGTTCCCGCCGGTGACATCGCCGCTTTTCGCATCCGGTTCTGCCGCCGGTGCGGCCTTTTTCTCATGCTCCTCATAAACGGAAGGACTTTTTACCACAACATTCCCGACCAGCAGGTATCCGCCGGCGGCAACAGAGGAGACGACAACGGCCGAGGCCGTGAAAAAAAGAACGGCGCTCTGCATGATGCTGAGGCCGATACCGAGTTTTTTCAGGAAAAAGTATAACGAAAGGATCATCCCGTAGAGGGGGGAATAGATCCCAAGCTTCTTCATAACGCTTACCAGGTTCTTCCTCTTCATCCGCATGGCCCGACGCTGAACGTCCCCGGACAATGGACTGGAAACCCGGTACCGGTCAAAGACACGCCGCATGAGGGCAATTTCATCTATCATAACAGGTCCTCGATGTTGGTGATCCCTTTTTCATTGAGAAAGCCCCGGATGTTCTTCACGATCAATGAATAGCGGTACTCCGCCTGGCGTTTTGAAAAGCCCAGGTGCTGTCCCGCCAGCTCATAGGTCAGGTTCTGGACCGCTACCAGGTCAAAAAGTATCCGTTCAGGTTCGGTTAACCGGCCCACCGCCTCATCTATGATGATCCGCGTGTCCCTGAAGCCGTTGACGAAGGTCAGGGACACGTCTCCCAGGTAATTCTCGATGTCCTCGTCACTGGAAAATTTTTTCTTCTTCCGGTAGTAATTCATCAGGACATTATTGATGGTTCCGAAGAGCCATGCCCGGGTGTTATCGACCTCGTTCATCCTGGAATAAAAATGCATGAACACTTCCTGGGTCAGGTCGTCCGTGTCATCAGGGTTGGAGATTTTCGAGCAGATCGTGCCGTAGACCACCTGGTAGTAGTCAGCGTAGGCTTCGGTAAACTTTATTTTTTGTTTTTCAAGAAGAGGCATGACTCGCTGGTATGATATCCCGCCAATTCCCGCCGGAATTGCGCTTTCATTTTTCTCAACCGGAATATACATCGAATATCTGCCGGATAAAGTCAATATCTTTTCCATTACCGCCATTCCCGCACATCGTAGTCCAGACATCACCCTCTCAAAATAAGCAGTGTCTGGAATAACTCAAAAAAACAATAATATTTGATGCGTCTGATTTTGTTCTTGAAAAAAAATATGCAATGCCCGCAGGCTACGATATATAGAAAAAGGCGCATACCCTATATAAAGCGCCCGGGACTCCGGCCCCGAAACAGTATTACCATTTTTAGGAGGATACCATGCCTGTAGATCATACGGCTTCTACACGTCTGCCTTCGCCCGCCCATTACACCGATCCGGCCCCATTAAAGGAACAATCAGCCGGCAGCCGGAAAAAAGACATGCACATGGGCGAGACCGGCCTGCTGCACAAGCTTTTCCGGCGGCGCAGGCTGGAAGGAGTTTTCCTTTTCATCACGTCGCGGTGCAATTCGAAGTGCCGCACCTGCTTTTACCATGAAAAACTGAACAGCGATGACGATCTGACCTTCGAAGAAATCAGGCGCATATCGGAAACCGCGCCGAAGTTCGACAAGCTCTGGCTCTCCGGCGGCGAACCGTTCCTCCGGAAGGAGCTGGTGGAGATAGTAAAGCTCTTTTACGACAACAACGGCGTGCGGGTGGTGAACCTTCCCACCAACGGCCTCTGCGGCGGGCTCATCATCGATGAAACGGCGCGGCTCCTCGAAGCCTGCCCCGAGCTCACGGTGCACCTTAACTTTTCCCTGGACGGTCCGGGCAAGCTGCACGACGAAAACCGCGGCATCCCGGGCAACTTCGCGAAGACCATCGCCGTCATGGAACAGGCCGCCGACCGGTTCAGGGGGAACAAGCGCCTCCTGATGAACGCCGTCACGGTCATCACCCCCGACGCCTACGACCGCCTCTTCGACCTGGGCGTCTACATCCTGAACAAGGACATTGTGGCCACCCATTTTTACGAGATCCCCCGCGGCGACACCCGCGACCCGGCCATCAAAACCCTGACGCCGGGGCGCGTGAAAGACCTCAGGAGGAGGATACTCCCCCTTTTCGAGAAGCAGGCCGACGGCATTTTCCGGGACTTCGGCGGCTTGAAAAAGAAGTTCGCCAAGTTCTTCTTCCTTGGCTTCATCAAGTTCGTCAACGACATCCAGGACGCCAACTACGCCGGCCCCTCCGACTGGAAGATGGCCTGCACGGCCGGGATGACCACTTTCGTCATCGACCACAACGGCGACTTCCGGTCCTGCGAGATGCGCCCTCCCATCGGCAACCTGCGGGACTACGACTGCAACCTGACATCGGCCCTTTACTCCCACGCCATGAAGCGTGAAATCGCAGAAATCGGCGGCGGCTGGAAGGCCAACTGCTGGTGCACCCACGGCTGCTGGATCATGTCCTCCATCAAGTTCAGCCCCCGGGCGCTCCTCTTCCGTATACCGGCGGCGTACCGCCGCTTCAGGAAGGAGACCGACCCCGGCTTTGTCCTCCCGGTGATCGATACGGCCCGTATCGAGAACTACCGCTCATAAGCCGCGCGGCGGGAGGAACAAACCATGAAAGTCGTACTGTCAAGCCGCGGCTCCCGCGGCGACGTATATCCCATCATTGAGATCGGAGCGGCCCTGAAGCGGGCCGGCTTGAAGGTTTCGATCTGCGTTCCGGAGATGTTCGGTACCAGGGCGCGCGGCAAGGGACTGAAGCCGCTCCTCTATTCAGAGGACAGCGCCATGGTCATGGAGGAGATGGGAAGCGGCATCGGAGCGATAAAAACGGCGATAGACTGGTTTTCCCGGGCCATCGACGAGCAGATGGAATACCTGCTTGCCGAGACCGCCGATGCGGACCTCCTGGTCACCAGCGTCAACGAGGTGGCGGTGCCCACCGTGGCCGAATACCGTGACATCCCCCATTACCGTATCGCCTACACTCCGGTGCTCCCCGGCTACCATCCGCCGCCCCTTATACCGTGGCAGAGGCTGCCCCGCATCGCCAACCGGGGGCTCTGGAACGCGGTCAACGCCATGACGGGGTTCATGTTCAGGAAGCACATCAACGGCGCCCGGCGGAAGCTGGGCATGGCTGGAATGGGCGGCGTGAACGATTACTTTACCGGCCGCAGCCACACTATCCTTGCCATAAACCCGGTGCTGGCTCCACCCTGCAGGACATGGCGGAGAAACTATGACTACAGCTACACCGGGTACTGTTACGGAGACATCGACGGCGGTCTCGGACCGGACCTGGCCCGGTTCCTTGAAGACGGCCCGCCGCCGGTCTATATCGGCTTCGGCAGCGTCAGCGTCGACGATTCAGCGGCCTTCACCCGCGTCATACTGGAGGCCGTGAAGCGGGCCCGGTGCCGCGCCGTCCTCGGCACCGGCTGGACGGGGCTGGGCAACATGGAGCTCCCCCCGGAGATATTCCCGGTGGGAGACTCGAACCACGCCACCCTGTTCCGCTTCTGCGCCGGGGCCGCCCATCACGGGGGCAGCGGCACCACCCACACTGCGGCGCGGGCCGGGGTGCCTCAGTTCATCATGCCCCAGATAGCGGACCAGTTCTACTGGGGCCACCGGGTACACCGCCTGGGGCTCGGACCGGCGCCGGTGCCTCCACGCAGGATATCGGCCGGAAAGCTTGCCCGGGCACTGTTTGAGATGATAGAGAACCGCGCCTACGCGGAGAACGCCCGTGCCCTTGGAGAGGAGATGAAGCATGAAGACGGGGTTCCCGGTGTCGTGGATATTGTAACGGGCCGCGGCATCGGCGCCGAACTGTCCGTCGGCGCGGGGGGGATGTCAAGATAAATGCCGGAGGCGGGGTCACACGACCCCGCCTCCGGCATATTGTTACTTCTTCCTTTCCGTGAAATGGTCCATGCTGCTCAGCAGTCCCGTGGCCCTGGCCAGCTGGTCCTGGACCCTGGCCGGGAAGAGCTTCATGGACGGTATCAGCTTCACGATGAAGGGCAGTTTCAGGTAGGTCCATTCGCTCTTGATTGACTTCAGCGTTCTCCGGGCAACTTCCTCCGGTTTCAGGATCGGCGACAGGAGCGGCGCCTTGTAGCCGGGGAACATGCCGGTGTCTATGCCCGAGGGACACACGCAGAGGGTCTTAACGCCGTTGCAGCCGTACTTGTTCAGTTCCATCCTCATGGTGTCCACGTAGCCGACGATGGCGTGCTTTGACGCCACGTAAGCACCCATGCGCGGCACGCCGGTAAGCCCCATGGCGGAAGCCACGAAGACTATATGGCCGGAGTTCCTCTTCATCATAGCGGGGAGGATGAGCCGCGTGAGGTAGGCGCCGCCGACGAAATTCACCGTCATGGTATTCAGGATGTCCTCGTAATCGTATTCGTGGGTGAATTTTCCCGACACGATGCCGGCGTTGTTGATAAGGACATCGACCCTGCCGAAATCCTTCGTCACTTTCTTGACCGTCCCTTCTATGTCCTTCTTGCTCGATATATCGCATTCATAGGCCTTCGCGACAGCACCCCGTGCCGCGCATTCCTTCCGCGTTTCTTCCAGCTTCTTCAAGTTGACGTCGACGAGGGCCAGGTTCGCTTTTTCATCGGCCATCATGAGGGCCATCAGCCTGCCGATGCCGGTAGCCGCGCCGGTAAGAAGAACATTTTTATCATTGAAAGACTTCATGGGTATTCCCCCTCTTTTTTTGTAGCGATTCTGCGCCGTTCGTGCCCTGCGGGTGCTGGGGCCGCGACATAGTGACCCGGGCTCCCGACCGCACCTTCACGCTCTTTGAGCATGTCACGAGATTAACGCCCCCGGTCAAGAATATTTAGTGCCCGCTCCGCCGAGGGCGGCGGCATTTTCCCTGTTTTTTTCAGACCCGCGGCTCCAATTGATCATCCTATATTGGATTGTCCATCAATATTTTGGTTAATTGTTCAATTCTTGCCGTTTTCGACAAGGAGGTCATCGCATGAGCCCGCACACCCGCCCTTCCTGATTGTCGTTATCCCCGGAGAATTCCCTGAATAAAAGGCTTCACGATCCGGCTGAAATTCCGGGCGACTGCGTTCAGCCCGGACGCTCCGCCGTCAGATCACTTCCATGCCGATGATGGTAACATCGTCACGCATCGGATTACCATGACGATATGCAGCCAATTCCTTGATAATAGCATCGAGCATCCGGGATAGATCCGGGCCCTCTGCTTTCCGGAAAATATCGAGCAGTTCTTCACCAAATCCGATCGGCTCCCGCGAGGGATTGAGCGTTTCAGGGATCCCGTCGGTGTATATAAAGACCCTATCCCCCGGCAGAAGGTTAACGGCATTATCGGTATAGGCCACATCGCCGGACAGCCCTATGATATCGTTTGAAACGCCTGAAAACTTGAAATCACCGCCAAGCCGCTTGATTACCGGGAAGGGATGAGCTCCCACAGTAAACTTGAGCGAGATTGAACCGTCGCCGCCGCAGGGATCGAAAAGCCCATAGATCCCGGTCACGAAATACGACGACATGTAATCAAGCAACTCGTCATTGAGGTTTTTCATGAAGAGGGACGGCGTATGACCGTATTCCCTAGATACGCGCGTGGTCGCCGATTTCAGGAGGGCGATAAACAGGGCGGACGCTATCCCGTGACCGGCCACGTCACCGATAAAAAAGCCCAGCGAGTCATCACTATAATTGAAAAATGAAAAATAATCACCGCCGACCTCATCGAGGGGCTTGTACCGTACGTCGACAGCCAGCCTGGGGCATGCAGGCCGGGCAAACTTCATGATGGCTTTCTGGACCGACCGGGCAATCTCGAGGTCGGCCTGCATCTTTTCATTCCGCTCTTTCAGCAATTTTTCACTGACCGTCAGTTCGTTGAGGAATTTTTCCCGTTCCAGCAGAGCCGACGCCAGCTGTTCCTCGGAACGCTTTCGCTCGATGATCTTCCACAGGCCATCCATGAAAAGCTGAAGCTGACGGACGTCTGCATCGTTGTAGGGGGTCTGCTTGTTGGCAACCCCCGATACGGCTTCGACCCTGTTCTTGTAAATGATGGGAACGCTCATGTGGCGCACGATATGGGAATGTCCTTCCGGGTATCCCTTGCGTTCGGGAAGACTCTGATAGTCATTATGGACGGCCGGATGTTTTGTCCGTGCACAGTCCGCCCAGACCCCGGCCATACTCAACGGATAATGCCGGTCGGTCACCGTCGTGCAGCTTTTCATAACTTCCCCTGACCAGGTTACCAGCTCGAGGTTCTCCTGATCTTCCTTGACAAGGTGAAAATACCCGTATCTGCTTCCCGTCAGACGCACGGCCTCATCCAGGGCATAATCAATGGTTTCCTTCTCCGTCGCAAACTCGGTTTGGTTCAGCTTATAGAGGGCATTAAGGCGGGCCTCGCTCAACTTGTGGTCGTTTTCGATGAGCTTCCTGTCTGTTATGTTCCTCAGAACGGTAATTCTGCCATTTTGATGGAGTCCCCTCTTTAAAAGCGGTGATATTTTCAGGTCATAATACTGCTCCGCGCCTCCGATTGACAATACGACCTCCTCCTGGAAGCCGGGTAAGGTCACAAACTTCTCCACTAAATCACGCCACGGAGCCAGCAGCATTGCCACCGGCTGTCCGATCATGTTCTCCGGTGCCGGGATTCCCTTCTCCGACAGGGCGTCGGTCAGAAGGGCCCGCATTGGCGGATTTATGTCAACGATCCTGTTCTGCTCGTCAAGGACAAGCATGCAGTCTTCCATGCTGTCGATAAGCATATCACGGGCAACGGGCACGATATCGAGAAACCGGAACCGGAAGGTTGCCCAGGCGAAAAGAAGAGCGCCTACCGTAAGAGCCTGAATGACCGGGTTTACCCTGAGCCACGGTATGAGCTTGAACGTCGGGATCGCCGAGCCTGCCGTCATAATGATCATGCCGATCCAGAGGGCCATGGCCTGGACCCGATAGAACCGCATCATGTGGTAGGACCATTGAAAAATGAGGGCTATGCCGAAACCAAGGCAGAGATATCCATAGATGGTATGAACCATGAACCAGGGGCCCTGGACGCGGACACCCGTGTCGGCAATCAGGAACACGCCCCAACGGATGAACCCGACATCATGGGCCACCCACAGGCCATGATGGCTGTTGGTCCAGAGAATGATCTGTGTCAGAACCGGGACTGTGAAGAGCATGACATAGCGGGCCGGCGTGAGACGGTTCCCTAGGCCCGTATAATGGAGGGTGAACACAAGCCACATGGGCGGAACACCGGCCAGGGTGATAAATCTCAGCGAGAATAATACAAGGGCCAGGTCTTCGTCCGGACTGACCATGGCAAGTCCGTCCGTCAGTATTCCCCATGACAGAAGGAGGGCAAGGGCAATGAAGGATTTCGCCCCGGCAACAGACCGGTTCTTCCAAGAATAGACAATCACCGCCGCCATGACGGCGAAGGCGATCACATTGGTAAGAAAAAAAAGATTATAGAACCATGACATGGGCTCCATCACTATCGTTTACAAGGAAACATTATACAGATAGCGGAAAATGTCAAGGTTAATATTGATAAAGTAGATAATGATGTATACTACCGTTGCCCATGCATCAGGGAACCGGGACGGCATTATCCTTCACAAAGGAGTCGATATTGAGACGGTAATCCTCAATCTCATCCATCATTTGTTCCAGCACCGCGGTCATTTCCTCCCGGCTCTGGCCGATATATCCGAGGGCCCGGGTCCGACAGCTGCCGTCAGGGTCCTCCAGCTTGGTGACGTCCTCCGGATCGTCATTGCCGGTCATGGCGCATACGATCCGGCAGTCCGAGCTGCAGCCGTCGAAGATCAACTCGCCGCCGTCGGTCAGCCAGAACGGATAAGTTCGGCATATGAGGGGCCGCACCGGGTATATCCGGCACATACCGTCCGCCGCCTGGAAGAAGCATGAGCCGTCGGACTGCTCCCTCAGCTGGAGAAGCCTGCCGTCACGCAGCGTCAGGTCATAGTAATAGCTCTGGTGCTTGTGAATATAAATGTATTCTTCTTTGTCCTTTTCATTCAACTCACCGTACAGGGCGAACGAATCGATATCCTCGCCCAGAAAATCGGCGATGCGCCGGGCGTCCTTCAGCGTCAGGAATTTCGCATGGGCCTCCCGGCAGCAGTCCAACCCCCTCTTCGAGCATTCAAGGCAATAATTAGACATAGGTGTTCCCCCCGTGCATCTCCCCCTGCGCGCGCGCAGATGCCGACGCGCAGCGTGTTTTCTTTCTGTAGTGTGTTTTTAAACAAAAGATAGGCAAGGTTCGTCGCGGCAAGATCGAATCAAGTGGCGGATAACATCGGTCACAAGCGTCAGGCTCTGAGCCATCCATGTGTAACGTCCCCCTCTTTTTTTCCGCTGCCTTTCCGACAGCGGGAATTAAGGCGTGTCCGTCGGCCAACTGGACACTTGCAAATTATTGCGCCGCATTATACAACAGGCCAGAATTTTGTCAAGAAGAAATGAGACATAAACCGGAAATAAATCTTTATCACTTTCACCATCATTACCGCGCCTTCCCTCCTGCAAATTCATACCGGGAAGATTTATAACTCCCGGACACGATACCGAGGCTCATGCTTGCCGGATCAGTAAAAAATTATACACAATATCAACAAGAAAATCAAATTTTTGGTGTTTCAGCGCCTGCCTGGACCGGCGGGTTGCCGGCACCACAATTTTGGCAGGACCGATATTTTTTATTTGACTTATTGTAATACAATATGTCAAATAACGACATAGCAAGGGAGGTGCCATCATGAAAGATGTATATATCATCAGCGCCGCGAGGACGCCCGTGGGAAAACAGAAAGGATACCTGCGCGAATACTCCGCCCCGCAGCTGCTGGCCATGGTCCTCAACGAGGTCGTCAGCCGTGCCGCTCTGGATGTGAGCCAGGTGGATGACGTCATCACTGGATGCGTATACCAGATCGGCGAGCAGGGATTCAATCTCGCCCGCATGGCCGTGCTTGAGTCAAACCTGCCCGTGACTATCGGCGGCATCAGCGTGAACCGCCAGTGCGGGAGCGGTCTTTCGGCGATCCAGCTTGCTTCAGGCATGATCGCTTCCGGTGAAATGGACACGGTGATAGCCTCCGGCTGCGAGATCATGTCGAAATACGGCATCGCCTCCGACTTGAACTGCACCCTGTCAAACGGGCAGAACGCCGGCCATCCCATCAGCAAGGGCTACATGGAACGGTACGGCATACCGAACCAGATGGTAGCCGCCCAGGCCATTGCGAACCAGTGGAAAATCACCAAGGAGGAATGCCAGGACTTTGCCATAGCCAGCCACGAAAAGGCCCTGCGGGCCATCAGGGAAGGATACTTCAAGAAAGAGATACTCCCGACGAGGGGACTCGACAAGGACGGCAACTCCTTTGTCTGCGAGACCGATGAGCCGGTCCGCGCCGGCGTCACCCGCGAAGGCCTGGACGCCCTCAAGGTGCTCCCCGGAACCGACTGGATGTCGGCCGGCCTTTCCAGCACCGTGACCGACGGCGCGTCGGCGGTACTGCTCATGTCCGGTGAGAAGGCGAAGCAGCTCAAGGTTCCCCCGCTGGCCAGGGTCGTCGCCAGCGCCGTGGTCGGCTCGGACCCGAAGCTGATGCTCACCGGACCGATAACGGCAACTCCCAAGGTGCTGGCGAAGGCCGGGTTGAAAATGTCGGACATAGACATTTTCGAAGTCAACGAGGCCTTCGCGCCGATACCGCTGGCATGGGCGAAGGAGCTCGGGGCGGACATGGAAAAGCTGAACGTCAACGGCGGCGCCCTTGCGCTGGGCCACCCGGTAGGCAATAGCGGCTGCCGCCTCACGGTCACGGCCATCCATGAGCTCATGCGCCGCAAGGCGAAATACGGCCTTGTCACCCTCTGCACCGGCGGCGGCCAGGCGCCGGCGACGATATTTGAAAGGGTATAGGCCGCGGCGGCACGGCATGCCGTGTCTTTAAACAACATTTCATGCCCCTCCGGGGGACAGGGGGGGTCTACGGGAGGCCGACCATGGCGGAAGAAAAAAGAGAATACGGCAGCTGCTTCGTAACGGTGAAGGAAAACTACGCGATCGTGACCTTCAACAGGCCCGACAAGCTGAACGCCTTCAGTCCCGACCTGTTCGAGGGACTGCAGAAGGCATGGATTGACACAAAGAAAGACAAGACGATACGTGCCCTCATCTTCACCGGCGCGGGCGACCACTTCTCCGCCGGCGGCGATGTCGCCCTCGACATAGACCCGCTGAAGGACCTCGGCCTCAGGGAATTCAAGGAGTACTTCGAGCCGCTGGTGGAGCTCTACATGGACCTCTACAACCTTGAAAAGGTCACCATCGCCGCCATCAGGGGCTTCGCCCTGGGCGCCGGATTCGAAATGACCCTCCTCTGCGATTTCCGCATCGCCGCGGACACGGCCCAGCTGGGAGAGTTCTTCGTGCGCATGGGCCTGGTCCCGGAAATAGGCATGTGCCTTCTGCCGAAGATCGTGGGCCCCGGCATGGCCCGGTACATGTGCTATACCGGAGAGCTCATCAACGCCCAGGAGGCATACCGCATCGGCCTGGTGGAAAAGGTGGTGCCGGCCGACCAGCTCATGCCGGAGGCCGAAAAGCTTGCCCGGAGGCTCGCCCGGGGCCCGGCGGCCGTTGGCATCATCAAGAAGGCCATGAACCAGATCGGCGGCCAGCCCCTGGAACTGTCAACCGACGTGGGCGTCAGCTACCAGTTTGCCGCCACCAGGACCCAGGACCATGCCGAGGCCGTAAGGGCTTTCCTTGACAAACGAAAACCGAGTTTCACCGGAAGATGACAAACAAAAATCTTGACTCGGGACGGCTGACGGGTTAAATTGCAATAATGATCTGGCCCGGCCGCAACAAAAGCAAACAGCCCGTAACCGCAGCTATCAGCCGGCTCTGCACCATATGCGTTTCTGTTATCGTGCTTATCGCATCATCGAACAGTCCTCTTTTTTCGACACCCCTCTCAATCAGCGATTCATTCACCAGCCAGAAAATGGGCGGCCACCTTGATTTCTATCTTGACCCCGGGGGTAAAGCCGTCATCAGCGACATGTCCTCGAAGCATATCCAGGGAAGATTCCGGCCGTTGCCGAAAGAGGATTACAGCTTCGGGTTCACCAGGGCCGCCGTCTGGCTTCGCGCAACCATTGTAAACCGGTCAAACCATGACATATCCTGGCTCCTCGAATGCTCATACCCCCTTATCGATGACATCTGCTTCTATGCGCCTGAAGGCAGCGGTCATGCAACCATCTGTACTGGAGACAGAAGATCTTTTACCGCAAGGCCCCATGATTACCGTACTTTTTTATTCCCCGTTGCGACACCTCCCGGGGAAAAGGTGTATTATATCAGGATTAATACCAGCGGTTCATTGAACATTTCCTTCACGGCATACAGCCCGCAAGCCCTGCAGAAGCATCAAGCCCATGAGTCCATTCTGTTATGGATGTATTATGGAATTATGGCGGCCCTGTTCCTTTATCATCTCTTCATTTATGTTTCAGTCAGAGAATCGAGCTACCTATTCCTCTCCCTGTTTACTCTGAGCATCTCTCTGCATTCAATGTCATATAACGGCCTGGCGTTTCAGTACTTATGGCCGGGTATGCCTGAATGGGGGAACATCGCGAATATTGTCATGGCCAATTTCGTTGATGTATTCGCAATTCTCTTCACCCGAGCATTTCTTGAGACTCGCTCATCAATTCCACGGTTCGATCGATTTCTTCTCATTATAACGGCCATTGTTGTCGCCACACTCGCCCTCCCTTTCATGCTGGATTATAATTTTGCTGCGCCAGTTATCGCCTTTCAAACCGGAGCAATCCTGGTAATACTCATACTATGCGGCGTTATAATGACCGCAAAGGGATCAAGACAGGCCATGTTTTACGTTGCCGCATGGATCAGCCTTCTGTTCGGGGCGCTCCTGCTGGTTTTCCATTCTTTCGGCCTTATCCATGAAGGTTTCCTGAGCACCTGGGGCGTACAGATTGGCTCATCGCTTATGGTGATTCTCCTTTCCCTTGGGATTGCGGACAAGATCAACGCCATGCGCCGCGACCGGGAGCAGGCGCTTGAGGATACCCGAGAGGCGGAGGAAAAATACCGGGCCCTCATTGACACGACCGACACCGGCTACGTCATCATTGACGGCCGCGGCAGGGTCCTGGACGCCAATGCCGAGTACGTGCGCCTTACCGGCCATCTGACCCTTGACGACATCATGGGTAAAAGCGTCACCGACTGGACCTCTCCGGCAGACAGGGAGCGGAACGCCGCGGCCGTTGAGGCGTGCATGCGGCAGGGATTTATCAGGGACCTCGAGATAAGCTATATCCAGCCTGACGGTAAAACGGTCCCCATCGAGATCAATGCCACGGTCATCGACAGCAAGGCGGGAAGCCGGATACTGACCCTCTGCCGCGACATCACCTACCGGAAAACGGTATTCGACAACCTGCAGGCGTCACTCCGTGAAAAGGAAGTTCTTCTGATGGAGATACACCACCGGGTAAAGAACAACCTCCAGATCATCAGCAGCCTCATCGCGCTCCAGGCGGGGAAGATAACCGACAGGGAAGTGCTCATGCTCTACGAGGACCTGAACAGCAGGATCAAGGCGATGTCGCTCATCCACGAGCGGCTCTACCAGTCGGGGGACTTCGCGCGGATCGATTTCGCTGAATATATTACCATCATAACCAGCGACCTCCAGAACACCTACCGTCTCTTCTGCGGCAATTGCACCGTGGAATACGACACCGACCACATAGAGCTGGACATCGTCAAGGCCATACCCTGCGGCCTTATGCTCAACGAAATAATATCAAACAGCTTCAAATATGCCTTCCCTTCCTCGTTCAGCGGGCAGGGAAAGATCAGAATTTCCTTTCATGAACTGGACAACAACACCATCGAGCTCATAGTTGGCGATAACGGTGTAGGATTGCCCCGGTCAATCGACCCGGAAAAGATAAAATCCCTGGGACTGTCACTCATCTATCTCCTGGCGGATCAGATCCAGGGGACGATACGCATCGACCGTGAAGGCGGCACAAAATATACGGTGCTGTTCAATAAGACGTAATTCGGTATGACCGGGACCGCGGAAGCCTGCCTCAGATAAGGTCAACGACCAGGCAGGTGATATCATCAGAGAAAATCGTCGCACCGCTGAAATTCCTGATTTCGTCCAGAAGCGCGTCAAGGAAAGACCGCGGCGGATCATTGCCGCGAAGCGTTATAAAATTGAAAAACCGCTCTTCCCCGAACAAATCCCCTTCCTCATTCCTGCATTCCACGATCCCGTCCGTGTATAGTATCAGCCGGTCTCCCGGTTCGACCGGGACCTCACGCTCTCCCAGGGAGAGACCCGTGAACCATCCCAGCGGGGACCCCATGGAGGGGAGCCCGATACATTCCCCCCTTCCCTTCCGAAACAGCACCTGGGTGGGATGGCCTGCGCTGCAATACCTCATGCGGCCCCGACCGCGGTCGACGGTACAGAAAAACGCCGTCACAAAATTATGATGCACCGTTGCCCGGCAAATGACCTTGTTAAGGTTGATGAGGACCTCAGCGGGCCCCGTCCGTTCATCAATCCCGTCAAGAGCCACTTTTGTGACCGTTGCGAGGAAGGCGCCCGGCAGTCCGTGCCCGGACACGTCAGCGATGAAGAACTCAACGACCCCGTTGCGCTCGCCGTAATCGAAAAAATCGCCGCCGACCTTGTCCACGGGGATATAGGCCGCGTGAACGGTGCAGCCCGGCGCAGTCCTTCCTTCTTCAGGCAGCAGCCGCCTCTGGAGCTGACGGGCCGTTTCAAGATCATCTTCGATCTCCCGATTCCGCCGGGCTATGATATTCAGAAGATGCTCCATGGTCCAAGCCCGGTCTCCCAGAATCGTGAAGGAAATGGCAACGAGACTGACCAGCAGCGGCAGGAGGGAGTATTCCTCATACCCGCTCATTCCCGCCATGGTCAGGATATTGCTCAGGATATACACGCCGCACGCACCGAACAGAATCGACACCAGAACGATGCCTATCCTCCGGCGACGCGCCGGATCACGCTCCCTTCTGTACCCCCGGACCAGCACGGTGACGGCTGCCGCAAATCCCGCCAGAATGTTCGTCGAGTAGATGATGTACATGCGTGTGGGCTCCCGATGAACGCGGCCGTTGATGATGCTGAAATCCCGCTCAAAACCGGGGACAGGGCCGGGCCAGAAGAGTATGACGGCATAATATGCCGCTATAAGTGCCGATGAAATAAGTAGCAACTTTTCAGGCTGCCTGATCCGGTGGTTTTCATCGATAAAGGCCCGGGAAAATAAGTAAAAAACCGTTCCGAAGGAAGAGCCGATGCACAGCTGGAATGGAAGCAGAAAGGACGCTGTGCTGCTGTGGGTGAAATAGACGACCCCGGCGAAAAGCCATAGCGACACGCTGACCATAAAAACCGAAAAGAGCCTGTTGGCCCTGCTTCTGCGGTTATGGTAATAAACAGTGATTCCCAGCGCCATGATGAACATGGGCAAGATGAGGGCCAGATATGATTTAAAACAGGGTGAAGACATCGCCATTCCCCGCTTTCGGCACCATATTATAACCCACGATAAAGACAAGAATATTTCACTGGGCCGGCGACCACGCCAGGTGTTACCTCATCGCTTCTTTTTCGCCTTCCGCGCCGGCTTTGTATTAACACTGCCCAGGAACCATTTCTCCTCCCGGCTCCTGCTGATCGAGTCCCTGACGGTCACCGTAAAACCCTGTCTCTCCATTATGCGTGCCAGTTCTTCAGCGGACCGGTAGTAAACCGGCAGGCCCCTCATCCTGGTCCAGAGCAGCTCGATCGTCCTGAGTATCGTCCGCCTTTCACCCGGGACGGTCCCCCTGATGATGATTGTTCCCTTCGGCGACAACTTCTTCACCGCCCGTTCGAGAAGGAGTTTCAGGTCTCCATCGTCCAGGTAGTGTATCATGTCTATGGCGATAACGGCGTCCGCCCTGCCAGGAAATTCCGGCAGATCAGGCGCCTTCCCCTGCTCCACGGTGCCCCGGTCGCCCAGGGCCCAGGACGCTATCCTGAGCCTCGTTTCATCCGGCTCTATGCCATAGAGGCGCGCGTCGGGGAAAAGCTCGGCCAGCCATGCCGCAGGGACCCCGTAGCCGGTCCCGATATCGACGATGGTTTTCGGCGAACCGAGCAACTGATGCAGCTCTGAAAACATGGGGTCAAACCTCATCTTGTACCGCGCAAAGAGCCGGGGGTATGGCTCAAGGGTGCGGTAACGGCCCTCGACCCGGGCCGCATGCTCCCGGGAAGCCGGCTCAAAGGGCCCGGTGGGTATAGAGACAGGGCCATAGACCCGCCGCAGCAGCGGCGGCACGATGAGGGCCGTGCCCGTAAAGGAATAACCGATCCCCAGGAGGAGCGTGATGCCGGCGTTCCTCAGCAGCGCATGGTCGGCTATGGCGAGGACCCCGAAGCCGATCATGGTGGAACAGGCCGAAAGAAAGACCGTGAGCCGTATTAGCCCCACCGAGAGGTGGGCCTCGTCCCTGTAGCGCTGGTGCGCCCTGACCAGGTAAAGGGCGTAATCCGTTCCCATCCCGATGACAATGACCGCGACGATAATGGCCGGGATGCCGGGACGCATCCCCAGAAGCTTCATGGTGCCCAGGGTGCAGACGAGGGAAAAGAGCGTCGGCGCGAGGGAAATGAAGGTGAGCTTCAGGTCAAGAAGATACAGCAGGGCCACGGCCGCCGTTATGGCCCCGACGATCAGGGCCATCCTGATGAAGCTGGAGAGAATGATGCCGCCGAGACGCTCGGCAAAAAACGACGGGTCGAAGAGTTTCGTGTCCGGTCCGGAGGACACCCGGGCGTAAAAACTTTCGGCGCGGTATGACGGTCCGGGCTTCAGCACCGAAAACTGAGCCCAGCTCCTCCCGCCTTCCATTTGATGGATCCCGAGCATTGAGTAATATTTCTCCGGAATCCCGCGGTGCCTGAAATCCCCGCGGCCCACGGTCTTGAAAAACCGATCAAAGGCGCCGGAGGCGAACCCGGTTTCACGTGCCGCCTCGCCCATGTCCCTCTTCAGGGCCGCCACGCGGGCCGGGGTCCAGAAGGCCTTCCATGCGGCGAGGTTTTCCCGCATGCGGTCCCTGCCGGGGAAAATCATGGACGGCACGAAGGCCGCTGACAGCACGCCCGATTCGACTTCCCTGTTGAGTCCGTCGGCGGCATGGTCTCCCCTGCGCTGGAGGTCGTCGACGCTCCGGGCCTCGGTCATCAGGTACAGGTTGGCGAGGACATTGCCCCATGTTTTCGTCACCAGCGCCTCGGCCTTGAGGGTGGCCGTGCTGACCGTGTTCATCGAGGCGAGGTCGACCTTGAAATCCGTCCGGGCGAACAACAGCATAAAAACGAATATCGCCAGGGCGGCGTAGACCTTGAGGAGAGAACGCGAGTCCATGATGCGATCGACAAACCGCTGGAGCGGCACGAAGCCCTTGCGCTTTGCCGGGGGCATCACCGGGAAAATCACCGGGAAAAGGGTATGGACGAATATATAGGTGAAGACGACGCCCATGGCGGCGAAAAAGCCGATCTGCGCCAGGGCGGAAAAACCGCTGATGAACAGGAAGGCGAAACTGACCGCGGTGGTGAGCATCGACAGGAGTCCGAGGCCCCACACCTCTTTCGTCGCCTCCATCCCCTTCGTCTCGTAAGGCCGGTCCAGGAACAGGAGGTAGGCAATGCCGTAATCAACGGTGAAGGATATGATGGTGCCGCCGAACCCTATGGCCAGGATCGACATGTCCCGGGAGAAAAGTGAATACACGAACGACGCCGCAATGGTGCCCAGGACCGCCGGCAGCAGGGCCAGAACTCCTATGAACGGGCGGGGAAAACCGACGAGGAGCAGGATGATGATGCCAATGGTGGCGATGAGGACCGCCTTTTCCGTGTCCTTCCGGGCCGTGTCCTCATTGTCGAGGGCCGCCCGGTAGGCCCCCACCGGCGTGAGGGTGAAGGAGGTGCCCTGCGGCCTGTATGTCTTTTCAAGGTCTGCGGCGCAGGACCGGATCAGGGCGTCTATCTTCCGGGCCACCGCCGTATCCGTGGCCGAACCCTTCGGTTCCGCCGTTATCAGGAGGTGCTTTCCGTCGGAAGAGACCAGATGCCCCTGCACAACCTGTATATTCCGTGACGGCGCCAGGTGGGCCATCCGGGCCAGTACCAGGTTCTTAAGGCCCAGGGGGTCTGCCGCCATCATGTTCACCTGCCCGATCCCTTCCAGGTTAAGGAGCTGCGCATAGTTATCGGCAAGGGTTTCCCTGACCTTCGCGGGATCGAGAAGGGGCTTTACCTTCTCTTCGAGCTCCCGCGCGGTGAACAGGACCGGCAGGTTCTCCATTATATACGATATGAGTTCCGGGAATATGGACCGGTACTCATCAAGGCCGACGCTCCTGAAAAGTCCGCTTTCCGCGAACCGGCGTTCTATTGCCAGGGCGCCGGCGACAAGGGTGTCCGTGTCGCCCCTGGAGCTGCTCAGGTCAATGACGATCCGGTCCTTGACCGGGTGCCGGGTCATGACATATTCGGCGTCGGCTATGACCCGGTCATTGACCGGCAGGGACTTCGTGATGTCCATGTCGATGGAAAGACGCGATTTGCTCGCATAGGACATGGCCGCGGCCGCGGCTATGACGAGAATGACATAGGGCCACCTGATGCTTTTCCGGATCATGCGTCAATCTTCCATATCTTTGAAATCGTCGTCATTGTCAAGATCATCGTCCTTGTCGAAATCCTCATCGGCGTCGTCAGTGTCATTGTCCTCGTACTCGGCATCGTCATCGGCCGCGTCGCTCCCGTCCGGCTTGACGCTCTGGCAGGTGCCGAGGCAGCGGGCGCTTTCCTTCACGCACCGTTCTTCGCAGCCGGTATTGTCCGCGGCCATGACCATGCAGCGGTTCGAGCATTGCGTCTTCTGTTCCTGGCATTTTTTCTGGCAATCGGCCGTCTGGCCGTGAAGGGTCCTGAATGAAATCAGCAGAAGGAACAGCACTATCGCAGTAAACCGGTTTTTCATGGGTCGACCTCTGGTTCCGGGATTGCTCGATGACGGCATTTCATCACGAGGACAGTACTGTACGGCAATGCCTTTAATTTACAACAAAAATTTTTCCGCAAGCTGCCGGGGAGACTACTCCATCATGACGGGCCCTTTCCCGGATCCGCCAGAAGCCGACGGACCTTCCTTTTGCGCATTGCTGCGCCGGGGGAGGAAGAATGCCGGGATCAGTGCTATGCTTACGATGATGGCGCCGACGATGAAGGCGTCCTGGAAGGACATGATGATCGCCGCCTGGGAGAGCTTTTTGAAGACAATGACTCCGGCAACCTGCTTTGAAAGCGCGTAGGGATATCCCAGGTCATGGGCTCGGTAAAAGACCTGACGCGACGCTTCCATGAAGGCCGGCGTATTCACCCTGGCCGCCGCCCCGACGGCGCCGAGATGGAAATGGATCCGGTTGCTCAGCACCGTTGCGAGCAGCGCTATGCCGATGGAGCCGGCCACCTGCATGATGATATTCAGCATCGACGAGGCCATGCCCGCCTTGTTGCGAGGGACGGAATTCAGCGCCGCCGCCATGATGGGGGCCATGAGAAAGGCCATGCCCACGCCGCGGACCAGGGTCGGTTTGATAAACTGGAACACGCTCATGGTCACGTCCATGTTGCGGTACATGAACATGGACCATCCCAGGAGAACGATGCCGAACACCGAGGGGAGCATGGCCCCGACGCGGTCGCCCACGCGTCCCGCTATAGGCATGAAGAACATTATCATCAGGGCCCCGGGCATCATGATGAGGCCGCTCTGCATCTCGTCGAAGCCCATCTGCTGCTGTAAAAACAGGGGCATGAGGAACACACCTCCGAAAAGGGCAATGGAGCGCACCAGGACCACTAGGGAGCATATGGAAAAAACCGGGAGCCTGAATAGTTTAAGGTCAATGATGCCGTGATCGGTCGCCCCCTCAGCGACGAGGAACAGTACCAGGCTTACCGCCGATATGGCTGCGCAGGTAAGGATATAAGCCGACGTCCATCCCTCCTTTTCCCCCTTGGACAGGCCGAGGAGGAACGAGACCAGGAAGGCCGTGAGGAAAATGAATCCCCACAGGTCAAAGGGACGGTGGCTGCTTTCATGGGGTTTGTCCTTGACAAGAAAGGCCGAAGCGACGATGAGGGCGATGATGCCGATGGGAAGGTTCACCAAAAAGATCGATCGCCACCCGAAGGTCTTGGTCAGGTACCCGCCCAGGGTCGGGCCGAAGGTGGGGCCGAGGATGACGCCGACCCCCCAGATGCCGATGGCCTTGCCCCTCTCTTCAGGCGGGAACACCTCGGAGATCATGGCCATGCCGGTCGGGGTTATGGCCCCGCCCCCGAAGGCCTGGATGATGCGCGCCCCGATGAGGGATTCCAGGTTCCAGGCGGCGCCGCAGAGCACCGATCCAAGGGTGAACACCAGGAGGCTCCCCATGTACAGGTGCTTGTAGCCGATATGGTCCCGGATCCACGCGGTCAGGGGCATGAGGGTGGCGAAGGCGATCATGTACCCCGTGAGGACCCACTCGATGTCGTCCACGTTGGCGCCGAAATCCGCCATGATCGCCGGTATCGATACATTGACGATGCTTGAGTCCAGGGTCGCCATCATGGTCCCGATCATAACGATGCCCATCACGATCCACCGGTAGTTGTGCGGCAGGTCCGAGGGGAGGTTTCCTTTTACTGCATGCGCGTCATTCTTCATTGAAGCCGTTTACGTTCCTCTTATTAATACAATTATATTGATTCCAGGTAATCTGCTGTCAACTCCACGGTCTTTTCTATCCCCGCCCTTGCGGTATCTATGGAAAGATGATAATTTCTCGCATCCGCCCAATCCTTTCCCGTGATCGACTTGCAGTAGGCGCTCCGTTCCCTGTCGCTCCGGGCTATCATGGTAGCGGCAGCCTCCGGCGATACGTCATAGATCTCCTGGATCCGGCTGATCCTGAATTCAGTGCCGGCGTAAAAAAACAGGCTGACATGATTCTTCATCTTGCGGAGGACATGAAAACCGCATCGGCCGATGATGACCGCCGAATGCTTCCGGGCAAAACACCTGATTATTTCCGCTTCCGCTTCAAACAGCTCATGGTCCCCCGGGGCCTTCATCCTGGGGGGCACGTAGAGATCCTGGGTAAAAGGGCTGGCCTTCAGGAGGGACTGCCAGAATGACAATATCCTTTCATCACAGGATACGATGTCCGCTTCACCCACGGAGAATTTTTTTGCTGCTTCGCTGATTATTTCCCGATCGGCATACATCATGTCCATTTTTTTCGCTATCTGCGTCCCGATATATGCCCCGCCGCTCCCCAGCTGGCGGCTGATGGTGACAACCAGTTGCTTTTTCTGTTTCATAGCAGACCCCCCGTCATGATCTCACGCCCGGCAGATGCCCCTAACGCACTTTAATCCTGATCTCAACCGACTGCCCTACCCTCAGTACCCTGCCGGGATGGGGATCCAGGGCGATTTTTATGGGAATACGCTGCACCAGCTTGATGAAGTTGCCGGCTGCATTATCCGAAGGAATCAGGGCGAACTGGCCGGCCGCGGCCCTGCGCACCTCGAGGACCCTGCCGGTAAGGGAACCGCCCTCGTCCACCGATATCTTGACCTTCTGGCCCGGCTTCACCGGACCGACATCGGTCTCCTCGATGTTGGCGGAAACCCAGGCATGCTCGATGTCAACGACAGTTATGGCGGCCTGGTTCATTTCCAGCATGTTGCCGGTCTTGGCGAGCTTCTGCACCACCACGCCGTCCACCGGGCTGGCAAGGCGCGTATTGTCCAGGGCTATTTCGGCCAGGCGCAGGTCTGCGGCTGCAGTCTGGGCGTCGGCGCGTATGCGGTCAAGCTGCTGCTTAGAGAGGCCGCTCTGGGACGCCAGCGCCTCGGCGCGGCGGAGGTCCATTTCGGTGAGCCGGGCGCGGGCGCGGGCCCGGTCAAGCTGGGCCTCGGCAACCCGCCGGTCAAGCTCAACCAGGAGATCACCCTTCTTGACGCGGTCACCCTCGGTGACATGGACCGCCACGACGCGCTGGCTCGCGCCCTGGTTCGCCACCCGTATGATGTCGGCATCGACCCTGGCGTCGTCGGTTGAGACATAGGGGTGAAAATAAAAAAGCCATATGAAAAAGCAGATGACGGCCACGATGCCGATGCCCGCTCCGGCTATCCGCGCCCGGGGCGTCTTCCACCAGGGGACCTCCCCGCCGTTTGAAAAATCCGCCTGATTGAACTGCATATCCTGTTTTCTTCCTGGTTTCATGCATTACCTCACATTATTCATCACGCATGCGGCATATTCCCTGCTCAGTGCCGGAATCTGAAATAATCATATCCAATGGCCCTGTTCAATTCCGCCTTGGATGATTGAAGGTCATAGAGGGCCTGTATATAGAGCGTCTTGGCGTTGGAAAGCTCTACGTTGGACTCGAGGAACTTCGTGTTATCGATCATGCCGTTCTTGAACTGCACGGTTGCGACACGCTGGGACTCCTCGGCCGAAGCGATATTGTCTTTCTGTGACATGATCGCATTCGATGCCGACACCAGCTTAAGCACTCCCTGCTGGATGTCAAGGCGCACGCCCCTGACGAAATCGTCCATCTCCATGTCAACCTGCTTTGATTGGCTCATCACCTGGTCGGCCCTGGCGTGGGCCGGGTCGAAGGGAAGAAGACCTCCCCACCGGTACGTCGCCCCGATGGTGACGGTCCAGTTCTTGCTCCAGCCCGAAGGCTCCAGCACCTTGCCTATCTCGTACAGGGCGTAGTCTGCGTGGATATCCCCGGTGCTGGACACCCCCATGTCTTTCTTCATGATCTTATTCATGCCGTAATTGGCGCTGGCGAATAAGGTCGGCCAGAGATAAATCGATTCGCCGGCCCGGGCGCCGTGGATCAGGGCTTCTTTTCTTGACTTGATCTGGATGATCTCCGGCCTGCTCTTCAGGGCCCCGGCTGTCATGGCGGCGACCTTATCCTTTCTTTCCATCTCGGTCCAGCTGATGATGGAGTCCTCCTCGCCGGGCCGTACCGCTATGGCCTTTTCGTCCAGGACCAGGGGCGAATCGATCTCTCTGCCCAGGTGGATATTCAGGGCCGCCTTGGCGTTCAGGTAATCATTCTGGGCGTTGATAAGCCGCGTTTTTTCATTGGCCGCCGCCACCTTGACGCGAAGATAATCAAGCCTGGTGAAGGTGCCTATCTTATACCCGGCGGTGACGACCCTTAAGTTCTCCTCAAGGGCCTTGATAGATTCGGTGCGCATCTTGATGATCTCATTGGTCAGGAGAATGCGGTAATAGAGCCGGATGGTCATGACGGTGGTATCGAGCTTAACCCGCTTTTCATCGTTCACTGCTATGACATGGCCGTCCTGGGAGTTCCTGAGGCTGTTGTAGAATATGCCGGGGTTCAGGGCTATGGATGCCTTCACGAACTTGATGTCATACTGGCCGTCGCTCATCGACATGACGCCCTTGTCGGCGCCGAACCAGGTTATGGTGGCATCGGATCCCAGCTCGGGCCAGAGCCTGCCCCATGCCTCGCGCACCCTGAGCCTGCTCTCCTCCACCTTTTCATGGGCTATCTTGTAGCGGTTGTTGTTTTCAAGGGCCAGGGAAATCGCCTTCCCCAGGTCCATGACCTCGCCGGAGGATGCCGGTACCGCCAGCACGAGCATCATCATGACGGCAGCAAAGGCATTCCTTGCGTCTTTTCCGATCCTATGCATCAATCCATGTATCATAATAATCACACGCCATCTTAATTTTTCACTGCCATGGCCCGGAGGCCATGATAGAAAATCGTGCAGACCCTGACCAGGTCGCGCTGCAGCCGTTCATCCTTCCTGTCCCTAGACCCGAACACAACGCCCCTGAGGGACATGCTCAGGAGCTCTGCCGCGCTCTCGATGTCATCCCTGCCCGCCAGGTGCCTGTCCCCGTGCAGGATCCGCGCTATGGCGGCTATATGAAGTTCCATTACCCGGCTCTTAATGGCGGCGGAGAGTTCGTAGTGCACCAGCATGTCCTCAAAGGTAAGCTTGTAGGTATTGATGAATTTCTTCCTCAGGCTTATCGAATTGGACGCCAGGGCGACCAGTTTTTTTTCCGGCGTATCCTCCCTGTCGACACAAGCGGTCATTTCGTTTTTATAGAGACCCAATTCATGATTTATAACTTCAATGAAAATATCTTCCTTGTTTTTGAAATAATAATACAACGCGCTTCTGGTCATATCAAGCTTTCCGGCAATATCATCCATGGTCACTTTTTTAAAACCGTATTCAGCAAACACCGACCTGGCTGCGCTGAGAATCTCACTCTTATGATCGATTTCCTGTTTTCCCATAAGCGTCCTTTTAACGAGGAGCCGTTTTGACAAATTTTGTTAAATTGTCAAATGGTTTTTTAATAAAAAATCAAAAAAAAACCCCTGTTTGCAGGGGCTTTTTCGACATATTTCGGTTAATGGCTGCTTATTTCTTCGTTTAGCCCATATTAAAAAAGAAGACCGCGGATGTTATCAGGACCGCCAGCGAATAGAGTGCGCCGGTCATTTCTATGACCTTCGAGGTCCTGCTGTCCCGCTTCACCAGGAAGGCCACTTCGGTAGCGAGGAACAGGAGGTAGGCGCTGCAGACGATCAGGGTATACACGATGGAGCGGGGTATGGATATGTAAAAATAGAGGAACGACGTCCCGGCCAGGATCGCGACGGACTGGTTAACGATAACGGCGCCGCCGATTCCCCAGACCTTGGTGTAGGAATCAGCCTGATCATGCTCGCGGTCCGGAGACCAGGTCTTGCGAGCGATCTCGTAATTTATGGTGGCCATCATGGTCCCGAAGAGAAACAGGGCGAAGGAAACCGGGTGCACCGTTTTCAGGTACAGGAGGTCGATCCGCTGGGATATGCCGAAGAGGAGCGCCAGAGGCACCGATACCTGGTGGCTTATGAGGTAGAGGCCCATGTGCCTGTTGAGGAAGTCGGGGACGAAGAACTCCTTGAACATAAGGAGGGCGAAGACCTGAATGGCGAGCCAGACAACGAAGGGCGCCGGCCCGAGGTAAATCGCCATGACGGCCTGGAGCGCCGCCATGGCATAGAGGAGCTTGCGCAGTTCCTTGAGGGTGATCTCGCCCCTGCTCAGCATCCGCCCGGGATGGGCGACCACGTCTTTCGCATAATCCTTGTGCTCGTCCAGGAGCCTGATCTCGAACAGGGCCATGTAGAATACCAGGCACCCGATTATTGATTCCGCCGGGTCAAACGGACTCCTGTTCTGGATGATGTTGGTAAAAAAATATGACAGGTAATAGAGCGCCGCGGCGTAAGCGAAGGTCGCCGGTATCGGGAAGCGCTCCTTGGTGTAGAGGTAGTATTTTTTGAGCAATGACATGATGGTCTCCTAATATAATTAATTGCGGCTTCTGTTAGGGTGGGGTTTAAACCCCACCCTAACAGAAGCCGATTTCGATTTCGTCCCGCCCTTCGGCTTCTCCGCCCTGTCCTGCGATATCTTCCCGTCGGTCAGGCGGACCAGGCGCTCGGCCCGCTCCATCACCATTTTGTCGTGGGTGGAAAAGAGGAAGGTTATCTTCTTCTCGCGGTTAAGCCGGTGCATCAGGTCGATCAGGGCCTCCCCCGTCTTCTGGTCAAGGTTCGCCGTGGGCTCGTCGGCCAGGACAATGGAGGGCTCGGATACGATGGCCCGGGCCACGGCCACCCGCTGCTGCTGCCCGCCGGACATCTCCTTGGGAAGGCGGTCAATCTCGTTGCCCAGACCCACCTCATTGAGAATGGCCGCGGAGCGCCGCTCCCTCTCCTCGCGCTCGACCCCCTGGAGGAGCAGGATATACTCGACGTTTTCCCGGGCCGTGAGGACCGGTATCAGGTTATAGGCCTGGAACACGAAGCCGATCCTCCTGAGGCGCAGGTCGGCCAGCTCCTTCGGCGTCATGCCGGAGAGCTCCGAGCCGCCCACCGTGATGGACCCTGATGACGGCCGGTCAAGACCGCCGATAAGATTAAGCAGGGTCGTTTTGCCGGACCCCGAGGGACCCGCGATGGCGGAGAATTCGCCTTGCCTGATGCGCATGGTCACTCCCTGCACCGCCGCAACGGTGAGGCCGTTATTCTCATAGTTTTTTATGACATCCCGAACTTCTATGATTTCCATTGTATGCTCCTTGTTCTTTTCAATACTGGGTCTTTTTAAAGCCCCCTCCGGTGTGGCGGGAGGGTTATATAAACGTAATCGCCTCCAGAGCCTCTATCCGCGCTCCCTTCCGGGCCGGATACAGGGCGGCCATCACCGTGGTCAGCATAACGATCACTCCTCCCGCCGCGACATCGGTCCACCGCATTATGGGATAAATGACTGCGCCGCTGCCGAAGGCCCGGACCGCTTCGAAGTGAAAGGAAAAGTTGATGCCGACCTTTGACAGTATCCCGATGACGATCCAGCTGATGACAATCCCGGCCACCAGGCCTATCATGCCCAGGTTGACCGACTCGAAGAGTATCATCGAGAAAATCCATGACGGTCTTGTGCCGATGGCCTTCATCACGCCGATCTCGTGGAAGCGCTCCATGATGGCCATGATGAGCGTGTTTGCTATCGAAAACACTATGGTAATGAAAATAATGCCGAAGCTCACGTACATCATGGCGTCAACGACCATTATGGAACTCACCAGGTAGGGGGCCATCTCCTTCCAGGTCAGCACCGCGAGGGACGGGTCGCGGACCGCCTTCGCGATGACTGCCTTTGTTTCGTCGGCCCGGTCGCGATTTTTCAGCGCGATGTTGATCTCCGATATGCTGTCACCGGCGCCGATCATTTCCTGGAGCCGCCTGATGCCGACAAAGGCCGTGAACTGGTTGATGGAGTCGATCGGCGTCTGAAAGAGGCCGCTCACCGTCATGCCCACGCCCACCATCTCGTCATTTTTGTCCTGCACCATGACGACGATGCTGTCGCCGGGGACCACATCGAGCTTTTCCGCCACGTCGCGGGAGATGCAGATATGGTTCGACTCCGCGTCGGGCAGGAAGGTCCCGCTGTCGGGGCCGGAGATGTAGGACCGTATGTGGGAAACGTTTCTCTCCCGGGCCGGGTCCACGCCGACGATGATGACCCCTTTTGAGGATTCGCTCGAGTTAAGCATCCCCTGCATCTTGAGGCGGGGCGCATATCCCTTTGATTTTCCGCCCAGCGCCGCCAGGGCCCGGTTGAGAGTTTCGTCGGGAACAAAGCTGTTCCGGAGGGTCATGGAATCGCGGAACCCCTTTGCCTGGACCGACACGTGCCCCAGGGCAATGTTTATATTGTTGTCGATGGCCTGGTAGTATACGCCGTTCAGGATACCCATGGAGAGCATCATCGCGAAGATGCCGATGGCCACCGAGGATATGACGATCAGGGACCGCCGCCGGTGTCGCCAGAGGTTCCTCCAGCAGATCAGTAGAAATATTTTCATGAATGAATCCTCAAGTCCATAAAGTTATTATTTACCCCCCCTAAATCCCTCTGAAGGGGACTTTACCATCACTGTTTAAGCAAGCCCACCTCGGGGAGGGGCGTGATTTTATTTACAGATGCCTTGCCGCCTCGACCGGGTTCAGCGTCGACGCACGCCGCGCCGGCACCAGCGAAAAGGCCAGCGCCAGGACAAGACAGAGCAGGGCCGAGATGACCACGTTCAGCGCCGTCAGGTCGGCCGGGAACACGCAGGTGTACACCCCCCACTGGGCGAACTCCGCGGAGAACCGCGAGTAATCAAAGGGATGGGCCCTCTCGACGAGGCTTACTATTGTGCCGAAGACAATCCCGGCCGCAACGCCGATGCCGGAAATCATCGCCGACTCGAGCATCACGATGGTAAACACGTTCTGCGGGCTTGTTCCAATTGAGAGCATGATTCCGAACTCCCTGGTGCGCTCGTACACCGACATCTGGATCGTGTTGAGAATCGTAAAGGCCACCACGATAAACAGGATGAAGGAAAAGATGTATCCCGCCCCCTGGTCAATGCGCACGAACTGTATGATCTCGGGGATGAGGTCCTCCCACCAGAGCACCTCCAGGTCCGCCCGTTTCATGGTTTCTTCTATTCTACCGGCAATTGACCGCGCCCTGCCCGCGTCCCCGCATTTTATCACCACGGCATGGACAAAATCCATCATGGCGAAGGTGTCCATCGCCTGGGCGTAGGGCATCAGGACCAGGGTCTGGTCAAGGATCGGGTTACCGGTCCTCATGGTGCCGACGATTATGAGCTTTTCAGCGGCAATGGACCCGTCAAAGGCGCGGGAAACCATGGAAATCTCCGACCCGACCGATGCGCCGAGGTTCTTCGCCATGCTTTCGCCGATAAGAATGCTTTTCGTGTCCCCGGCATTCAGCTCCCTGCCGCCCGGAAGGATCTTTTTCTGCACCGATAGTATTTCACGGTCCCGGCCCGGGTCGACGCTCTGGACCGTCGCCACGGAGGTAACGTCCTTGAAGCCGATGACGGCATCGGCCTGTATCCGGAGACTGTACGAGACGACATCGCCCTTTTTCCTGAGCTCCTCAAGGAGCGCAATCAGTTTCGCTCCCGGCTGGAACCCCTCGTCGATGCTTTTATTCTTCCAGTAGCCCTTCTGGTGGATCTGTATGTGCCCCGCGTTCAGGGCAACGGCATCATCGACCATCTTCATGGTGCCGCCGTAGAACAGGGCGTTGTTAAAGATGATCATGCCGCAGCCGATCACGACGGTAAGGAGGGTGAGGATCGCCCTCCTTCTGTTCCGCCAGATGTTGCGCCAGGCGATGCGTGTTAATATTTTAATGTCTTGCATAATATACCTTTTTAGATACCCATATCATACAGAGATAAGACCTCACCCCCTCGGTCCCCCTCTCCCACGGGGAGATGGGGAAGCAGAAGGAAATTTTTCCCCTGGAGCCCTCTCCCTGCGGGAGAGGGCGCGCCGGAGGCGGGGTGAGGTCATTTATAATCCTTCTTCCACTTCAATATGAACAAAACCCGCTTCACCGCCAGGGCGACCACCGGTGAAAGCAGGACTATGGAGATCGCCGTGGGGCCCGGGATCGAAAACACGAGCCAGGTCGCCAGGGCCACGCCGATGCCTGAATCGAGCTGGTCCATCAGGATGAAAAGCGCCTTGAAACGTTTCGGCGACTCGCCGGGCTGTATTCCCATCCTTCTTTTTACAAACGAATTGGGAAGCTCAAACAGGGCGTAGCCGAGCCCCTGCACGATGCCCAGGAGCCAGAAAGGCATGCCGAGGATGTCCACGGTCAGGTCGGGCTGCCAGAGCCTGATGGTCCCGTCAAGGGCCAGTGCGCCTACGACGCTGAAGAGCATCATGAGGACAAAGCCGCGTATGGTCTTATTGGCGCCGAAGAGCTTTTCGCTCACCGGTATCTTCAGGACAGAGAGCCAGTCCTTTGACACGGCCAGCATGTGGAGCGATCCCCCGATGATCGCCGGCACTCCGGTCAGGAAGCCCGAAAGGAGATGGGCGCCGACAGTGCCCATGCAGGGGCCCCATTCCCGGGGATAGATAACGCCGAAGCCCTCGAGGGCGAACAGTATCGCCATGGAGAGGATCATCGTCAGCATGGCGATGACGCTTTTGAACTTGTAGAAGTTCCGGTTGTAGACCATGAAAAACGCGAAGAGCGCGTAGAGAACGGCCACGAAGGGAAATACGGCCCCATGGCTGAAAAACCAGTCTAAGATATAGATAAAACCGAGGAAAATGACGCTCCAGAACACGGGCATGCCCAGGTATGCAAGTCCGCTTGACCCGTCCTTTACATTGCCTGTTTCATTGAATACCGAAAGTCGCACGACCCCGGCAATGATAAACACCGCGAGGACGATGCCGTAATACCAGGTATTGAACCCCCACTGGTACAGGAACAGGGACGGAACCGCCAGGTAGTCGAAAACGTCGACAAAGCCGTCCAGGTAGCGGCCGAAATCCCGCTCCAGCTTGAACTTCCTGGCCAGGACGCCGTCGAGGGCGTCCACCAGCATGGAGATGAACAGCAGGCTCAGGGCCAGGGAAAATTCCTCCTTGAGCACCAAGGCCGCGGAGCTAAGGGATAAAACGATGCCGCTGACGGTCAGGCAGTCAACGGGATTTAAGGTTGCGATAAAACGTTTTTTCATGATTCACTCTCACTTCAGTATCTTCTTCAGAGCAATCCGGTCGATCTTGCTGTTGTGCCTTCTGTCCACGGGCATCCGGTCCAGTTCGCGCACCGGTATGTCGCTGCAGTCGGCCCCCATCATCGCTTCGTGCACTTTGTTAAGGACCGCAAGGCGGTCCGCGCCCTTTTCAATGACAAGGGCAATGACCGGCTTTCCATCGTTCTCCACAAGCGCCGAACGGCTGACGCCCGGGATCTCATCGATCATCTGCTCGACCAGGTACGGCGGGATGACCCGGCCCCGGTGCCTGACGGCGTCCTTCAGCCTGCCGTTAAGCCATATGCGCCCCTTTTTGTCGAAATAGCCGGTATCGCCGGTGCGGTGCCACACGGTGCCGTTGGCGCGGGGGATCTTGTTCTCCCGGTTTGCCTCCGGGTTGTCGACATAGCCCTTCAGCACATGTTCGCCGCTCACGACGATCTCGCCGGAAGTCAAAACCGGCACGGTATATGAGTCAAGTTCATTATCAGTTATGGCATCCGGGCCGCCGGGGAGGTCGACGATCCTGACCGAGATAAACGGATACGGCTTCCCAACCAGGAACCCCTTCCCTTCGGACTCGAGTATCTCCTCAACCGAAACGCTGCTGATCGGCTCCGCTTCGGTCGACCCGTAAATGACCCTGATGTCCGCTTTCGGGAAGGCGGTCCGGAGGTCGCGGCAGAGGGTTTTAGGCACCGGCGCTCCGCCGATGCCGACGCTGCGCACCGATGTCTGGAACATTTTTTCCCGTATCATGTAATCCACCAGCTTCCGCATGAAGGCCGGGGCCGCGCTCAGGCGCGTCGGCCTGAGCTCCCTGATCTGCGACGCCACCAGGGCCGGATTGGGATCGCCCACGGCGGCGAAATCCACCGCGGTCAGGACGCTCGTCATGCCGCAGGCCATGTTGTGGAGCACGACCACGGGGAAGCAGGTCATGTCTATGTCCCGCGGCGTGTCGGGCCAGCTTTTGCGTATCGCCAGGTGCTGTTTCAGCAGTCCGTAATGGGTGCGGTCCGCGCCCTTGGGCCGGCCGGTGCTCCCGGAGGTGAAGGTAATGATGCCGTGCGATTCCCTGCCGCAGGGAACGATCTCTATCGTATCCCGGCTTTGGTCCCTGAACTCCGAGGCATGGCGGAACCCGATCCCCTTCCCGTCAACGGCATAGCAGCGGTATTTCCAGAGGCCGGGGATGAGATAGCGGAGCCGGCCGAGCTTTTTGATGGTGATTATGGTCCGCGCTCCCGACTGGTCGAAGGCGGAAACCATCCGCCGCAGACCCATGCCGGCGTCCACGAGGACCGGCACCATCCCCGACGCCAGCAGCGCGATGATGATGCAGTAGAGATCGACGCTCGGGGGCACCATGATTATGACACGGTCACCGGCCCGGTAGCCCGCTTTCTGGAGCCCCCCCTGGTAGGCTTTTATCTTTTTGGCAAGATCGCCGAACGTGGCGGTATCATACCGGGTGACGGCGGACTCGTTCCACTCAAGGGGGATGTACAGGGCTATGCGGCGCGGATTTTTCGCCGCAAGCTCGAAAAGGGGCTCGGCCATGTTGCCGCTGGATATCTTTTTGTTATTCATGCCATCATAGCCCTATTTTCAGAGGCCCTTCGCGAAAAGACCATACTGGTGTTCGATGTCTTCCGGCCCGGAAAATACCATGCGCATCACCTTCATGGAATGATTGTCCTCCCTGGCGGTGGCGGCGGCGACGCGCCGGTAATACGGGAGCGACCACTTGATCCCCAGGTAGCTCATTACCGTAAAGAGCCCGAATTTTCTCCATTGCGGATGCACCCCGCCGGTCTTGCCCAGTATCAGTGGATTTTTTATCAGGGGAAAATGCTTTTCATAATTGAGTTCATGGACCGGGACCGGGTTATCGGCGCCCTGCCGGCACACCTCGGAATAATCCGGGAAATTGACGAAAAACCCGGCTATTTTGCCGTCCGGATCGAGGGCGAGGACCGACGCGTGTGGGCAGAATATCCTCGAAAAATATAATCCCATGGACGACATGAACTCCTCGTATGAGATCGGCGTATAGGCGAAATTCGACGAGAACACCGGGTCGACATATCCGAATATCTCCTCGATGTTATCGTTCCAGAACGCCGGTGTCAATGGAACGAAGCGTATGCCGACCTCCTCCGCCTTTTCCATGACTGGCACCATGAACCGGTCCAGAGGCGGATACACGGTGTCAAGGTTCCCCATCCTCGTGTAATAGCGGTACGCGATGGAATATCCAAGCTCTCCCATAAGCCGCTCGTAATAAGGAGGATTGTACGGTTCCCCCGGAAAATAGCCGTCTTCAAAACGGTTCAGGCGGACCCGGTATGATCCGAAGGTGGAGAAGTTGATGGGGCCGTACACGGCGCCGGCGCCCTTGCTCCGCGCCCATGATTCGAATTCCCCGAAGAGCCTTCGGTTCGCCGCAACGTCATCCAGTGTTTCCCAGTAACCGAAAAAGGCGACGTTTTGGTCATTGATCGTCAGGGAAGGATTGTAGAAGCCGGCAAGGCGCGCCTTCCCCGCTTCGCAGCTCATCCACGCGATGTTCTTTTCAAAATACCTGTTGCGGGGGCTGAAGGCGCGCTCAACAGCCATGGGCGGTTCCGGGATCCAGTGGGGATCATCGCGGTACACTTCCCGCGCCACTGCGGTAAACTCCTCCGGGACCATGAAGCCGTTTGTCCATTCCATGGCCGACCTCCCTACGCCACCGTCTGTTTCGCGGAACCGGCTTCGAGGCGCTGGATAATGCCGGTGGCTCCGTCCATGCGGACGCGCTCGCCGTCCGCGAGCATTTTCGTAAGGCCCGGTATGTTCACGATGGCCGGTATGCCGAGCTCACGGGCGACGACGGCGGAATGCGACAGGGTCGACCCCCGCTCCACCAGGATGCCGCCGGCGGTCGGGAAGAGCGGCGCCCAGCCTGGATCGGTCCTCACCGTGCAGAGGATCTGGCCGTTCAGATTGAGCTCGTCCTTCGGCGAAAATATAAGCTTCACCTTCTCCTCCACCTGTCCCGGGTAGCAGCCGATCCCCTTAAGCTCCTCGGCGTCCTCCCGGACCTCGCCGGCGCTCCGGTATTCGTACCGATTGTGGTGGTACACGGGGCCACGCGTTGAAAAATGGTGCGGCAGTTCCTCCTTCTCGTAGGAGGCAAACTCCTCTTTCCTCGTCGCCACCAGCGGCTTGAACTTCGACTGGACCGACCGGCCGTCGACATAGGCCTCGATCTCCTCCACGGTGAGGTAGAAGATGTCGCGGGGTCCGTCGAGAACGCCGTAAAAGGCAAGCTGGTTCCCGACCTCGAGATACACGTCGCGCATCAGGCCGAACATCCTGGTGCGCATGAGGCGCATGTTTTCCCTGGCCTTCACGGCCTGGCGCAGTTTCGCCAGGTCCTTCCTGAACTTCCGCACCTTCAGGCGGCCCAGGTTTTTCCGTATAGCCCCGAAGGCCTCGGCCTCTGCGGAGCCGCGGAACTCGCGTTCACTCTTCGCCAGGGTCTCTATGGTGAGGTCTTCGCGGGCAAGATAATTCTTAATGATGGCGAACAGGAACGACGGGTCCTGCCGCAGGGAGACGGATTCGAGCTTCAGCTCGCCGATGCAACGGTCGCCGTAGAGCTCAATGTACTGGGCGCACAGCTCATGGGCGCGGGGGTCCGCGCTCTGGAGCATGTCCATGAGCATGCGGTTGTCGTTATCCCGTATGAGCTCGACAAGGCCGGCCCTGGTCCGGATATAATCGCACAGCCGCAGGATGAACTTGGTCGGCTCGGTGCTTTCGATCCCCTCCTCTCCGGCCATCAGGTTGTTCTGGAGCACCACCGGGTTCTCCACGCCGGCCCTCTCGAGCCAGCGGTGCACCCTGCCGTTCATCATCATGACGTAAAAATCATTGATGATCGGCGTCTGCCAGTTGTACATGACGCGGTCTTTCAGCCGGTCCGCTATGGCCATGTGCTCGGCAATACCGAGGGTATGGAGCCTGCTCCGGTCGACGGAATTGTATTCGTTCCAGACCGCCGACTTGAACTCGTCCACGAGCCTGTCCATTTTCCTGAAGCCGGCAAGGAGCTTGAAGAGCGTCCTGAACAGGGACGGCAGCTGGACGAGCTTCTCCTTCAGCGTGGTGCGCCTGTCCTCGACGAAATCGACCGGGTCCTGGAGCCCCATCATCCGCTCCAGGTCGGACTTGTTCGTTTTAAATGAAGGAAGCAGGAGAAGCCCCCGGTACCAGTTGTTGATATTGTAATAGACCCGCCCCTTTACCAGGCCCAGCATGTTCTGGAACACCGGCTTCATCTCGGCCAGGCGCTTGTCGGATACGCCCAGGAGCCGCGCCGTCTCCTCGTACACGACGGAATAACCGCGGTTGGCGAAGGAAAACGTAAGGGGCGTGGTCACGCCGCAGTAGCTCTCCTGGATATTGGAATTGTCCCACACGATGGTCGCCCCGTCCGGCTCCGCCGGCGCCGGCAGCGATGTAATCGGCCTGGTCTGCAGAATATAGAGGGTCTTGCCGTCATAGCCCCACTCGATGTCCTGGGGAAACCGGCACCGCTCGGCGATCTTCCTGCCGGCTTCGGTTATCTCGCGCACCTCGTCGTTGGTGAGACAGCTTTTGGTACGGATCGATTCCGGCACCGGGACCTCCCTGGTGCCGGATCCCCGTTCCGAGTCGAAGAGGATCTGCGTGTCCTTGTCGTTGATGACCGGCGTGATGTCGCCGTCATGCAGCGAAACGGTGAATTCATCGGCCGTGCAGCTGCCGGAAACCACGCCTTCGCCGAGGCCGTAGCAGGCGGAGATGAGGCCCTGCTTCCTGCTCCCGTTCACCGGGTGGGCGGTGAAGAAGACCCCGGACACCCGGGAATCAATCATCCGCTGGACGATGACCGCGATCCGGGCGTCCGCCGGCTCCATGCCGTGATGCATGCGGTACCTGACGGAACGCTCGGTGAAGGCGCTGGCAAAGCAGGCAACGACGGACCTCGATACCGCGTCATAGCCCTTCTGAAACAGGAACGAGTCCATCTGCCCGGCGAAAGACGCAGCCGCGGCGTCCTCGCCCACGGCGGAGGAGCGGACCGCAAAAAACGTCCCGTCGCTCCCCTCCACGGCATCGAGGGCCTCTTTCAGCCCGGCGGCCACTGCCGGCGCAAGGGCCATGGCGGAGATCCTGTCCCGAATCTTCTGCGAAACAGCGCCGGCCCGGTCATTATCGGGGGTCACCTGGGACAGCTCCTCCCTGATCCAGGAACCGAGATCATCATGGCGGAGCTGTTCCATGAAGGCGGCCGTCGTCACCACGAACCATTCCGGGACCGGGAACCCGTTCCTCGTGAGCCACGCCATGTTCCGCGCCTTGCCGCCGAGGACGTCCTCCCCGCGGGCCGACGCCGCGCTCTGCGAAAGTATATAGTCAGCATTCATTTTCGTCACCTGCCATTAATCGTCGTTATCATGTTCCGGAGGGACCCGTACACGCGTTCGATGAAGTCATAGTGCCGCACCGTGTGGGCCGTTATGTACATCATGAGCCGGTTGACATGGAAATCCCAGCAGGCGCAGCGGAACCCTTCCCACCATTCGCCTGCATTGATCGTCATGCCCGTCCCCATCTCCAGCCGCTTCCGGTGGTATTCCACGAGGGGCTTGATGTCGTCAAGCGTCGCCGTATCCGGCAGCACGAAGGCGAGGAGTTCCGCCACGTCATGCTGCGGCAGGTGCAGGGTCGCCAGCTCCCAGTCATAGGCGCAGAGCCGGAGTCCGTCCGGAGTGTTCCTGAAGCATATGTTGCGCGGGCTGAAATCGTTATGTATAAGCGTCTTCTTCATGGCCTCGATCCTGCCCCACCATTCGGGGAGGGTCTGTATCTTCTTCTGCAGGCAGTTGAAATCCGCCTCGTTGAACCAGTTCTTGAATTCGTTGTAGGCGTTCCCCGCCATGAGCTCCCAGAGCCGGTTGTATTCCTGCATGCGCGCGAGGGTCGGATAGGGCTCGATCCATTTCTTCTTCTTCAGCTCCTCCTCGCGGCCGTACCAGATCGAATGTATATCGGCGATGCCGTCGATGGCCTTGACCAGATGCTCCTTTCTCCACCCCGACACGTCGCCGGCGGTGTCCATCAGCACCATGTTGTTCAGGAGCTCCTGTATGATGATGTACCCCTCGCGGTCATCGTTCCGGTAGAGGCCGTACACGGCCGGGACGTACCTGGTGAAGCGCTGGTCCGTCTCTTCGTATATGGATATTTCGCGGATGTGGCAGTTTTTGAACCCGGTGCCGCCCTCGGTCTTCTTGAGCTCGGCGCCAAGACGGGCGTCCGACAGGGTGGCGATGCCGTTCATCATGTGAATGACTTCGCTGTCCGTGGGCTTCACCTTGATCATGACGTCGATGCTCTTTTCCTCGCGGTTCTCCCCGAAGTAATGCATCCGGTACGGGAGGTGGCCCAGCAGCTTCCGCGACTTCTGCGCCGTCAGCTCGGTGATGATGCTGCTTCCCATGTTGTCATGGTCGAGCGGTTCCAGGCGCGAAATCGCTATGTCTTCGTCGCCGAGGGTGCGGCGGACGATCTTGTTTACGAAGGCCGTGTTGATGTCGTCGACGGTTACGTAGCGCACCGGGCGGTTCCTGCCGAGGCGCTCGTGGGCGCCTGCGAACTGTCCGCTGGCTATGGCGCTGCTGGTGGAGAGGTCCAGGGCCAGGCAGAAGGAGACGATTATCTCGGCGAGGCGGTAGGCGCGGTCAGGGCCGGCGCAGTCGATCAGTTCGAGGCATTCCCGCTGCTGCGGCAGGTTTGTCCCGCCGCCCACGGTGCCGACCACCAGGCTCGGCAGGGTCATGCTGGCGTAGAGCCCCTCGTCGTTGGGCTCGAGATGGTAATACCCCACCGAAGATTCATGGACGCAGGCGATGTCCTGCCCGGTGGCGGTGAAAATCGCGGCGATGACATTGGCGATGTTGACGTTCAGCCCGAGGGTGCCCGACTGTATGGCGCCGTTCACGCCGGCCTGGTAGCAGGAATAGATCTGCCACGGCGTCACCTTCAGGACCTGCTGCAGAATTTCCGCGGGAATGAAGGTCTCGGCGATTACGCGAATGCCGCGCCCCTTGATGTAGGACTGGTAACTGACCTTCTTGTCGTTGGACAGGTTCCCGTCCACCAGGAAGTTCTCGAAGCGGATGCTTTTGAAGAACTCCATCTGTTTGAGGATCCAGAGGCTGGCGTGCCAGGTGCAGGTGGTGGTCATGTTCTGTCCCGAAGCGTCTCCGGTCTCATATACGAACTGCACGTGCACCGATTTGCCGACGACAAGGGTCTCGATCTCCCTGAGTTCGGCATGCTGCGAGTATTTCTTGGTCTCTTCTTTAATATCAAGAAAATGGTCCTTAACCCAGGACGCGAAGAATAGCGCCGCGTGGATATTTTCCAGCACGAAGAGGGGCACGCGCATCATGCGCTGGCCCAGCACGTGGGCCGTGACGCCGCCGCTCCTGGTGATCGCCATGGCGCCGCGGGTGGCCGACGCCACCAGGGCCCCCTCGGTCGTGGCCATGGGCGCGTAATAGTACCCGCGGGCGTTCGCCCCGTTGATCCAGAGCGGACCGGCTATGCCGACCGGCACCTCGACGGAGCCGATGAAGCCCTCGATATTGCCCGTGAGCTTCTGGGCATCAAGGGAGGTGTTGCCCACGCCATCGAGGGAGGCGCCGGTCTTTTCGCGGATGTAGTCAAGGCGTTCGATGCGGGCCTTTTCGGTATACAGTCCCCGCCCCGGCACGCGGGGAAGGTTGTCGCGGTCGAGGCCGACCTGCGGCGTCCCCATCTGCGGCGACATGTGATGATACATGATTTCCCAGAGCTTGTAGGCTGACTTTTTGTCGGCGACATCGGCAATGTTGAGAAAGACTTCCTCCTCAAGGGTCTTGAGCTGCATTTTTTCATTGATAATGATATTGATGGTGCCCCAGGGCCTGTTGTTCATGAAGATTTCGACATCGTTCATCGGTGTCGCTTCGGGGACCAGCGAATTCAGGCGTTCATCCATAAGTACGCTCAGGGACGATTCGGATATATCGATGATCTGTACGAAGTATTCCGCGCCGTTAATCAACAGACGTAAATGTCCATCAAAGCCTGCGATGGTGGTCGGCATTTGATATTTCTCCTGGTTCTTTATCATTGACCGTTACTCCTCTCTACGGGCGCCTTCAGCAGCCTATCAGCCCCGGCAAAAACCTTCATCTGTGCGTATCATTGTTTTTCTGCAGTAACCAAACAATAATTCACACTATTATCCGGATCTGTCCTCTCATAATCAGTTAATCTCCAATAATAAGAAGAATCAGCCTCTTATTATTATTCTGCTGAATCTGGTCAATATCCCGTGATACATTGAATTATTGTATTCAAGAATACGGTATACAATTCAAGCCCAATCAGGCTGATTTTTTTAAAATGCTAAAAAAAGAATATGTCATAAAGACCCTGAAAGATCTTCATGTTATATTCTTCACTTTTTTGAGACTGTTTTATGGAGTGTACAGCGATGCAATAAGCGATGTTTTTATCTAAAACCAAGACCGGCTTAACAACACTCTCGGAAAGCAAGGTAGTTATTTGAAGATACCATGTCTTGCCAATTACAGATCGATCCAAATCTGTCTCGATTTTTTACGGACTGGGCCATTAAAAGACCGAAATTCGTTTTACGTTAATGCCCGGAAATCAACTATTGCTCTGACACCTGTTATCCTTTGATAAAACCGTCGCGTCGGTATTTTTTTTGATACCAGGTCAATCCTCAATTTGTCGTTCTTCATTATCATGCACTATCTGTATTTAGTTAATCCCGGCTCAGTTTTCTGCGCAAGCCGGCTTAATGAACATACAACAACTGCACCCTGAAATATTTCAGACCACAAACCAAGACGCGGCAGAGTTATCAATGAATTATCGCAAAATCCAGGCTTTTTCCCCCAACAATGAAGCAGCTCAGCCATCTGCCGATTCCGGATAAGCAAAGTTCGTTATTAACTATTCGATTGTCACATTGGCATAGGATTTTCTGGACTTGTAATTGAGCACCATGATTATCACGGCCCATTTCAGGTCGCCGGTGTCTTTAAAGAAACGCCACGCGCGCTTGAGTATGTTTTTAAAATTGTAGAATTCAAGTCCCGTTTCCACCGCCCAGGTGCGTAGTTCGCGGGCGTTCAGGTTTTTCAACTGGAAATTAACGCCCATGATGAAATCCTTCTCCGCCTTTTTCCAGTCTTCGGGAAAATTTTTCAGGAACAGCCGCCCCTCCTTCTCCAGGTTCGCGTACAGCTTCGTCCCGGGGAGGGGCTGAAGCAGTTGGAGCCGCAGGATGTCAAGATTGCTGCCCGCAAGAAATTTCCTGGTCTCCTCGAGCACTGCCGCATCGTCCGAATCGTTGCCCACGATAAACTCGCCCACCACGGCGATCTTGCGGCGGTGCGCCTTGTCGATAAGCCTGCCGTACGATTCCGGCCCGTACTTCAGGTTCAGGGCCTTGTTCATGTCCTTCAGCGACGCGGGATTGATCGATTCAAACCCGACAAACAGCGCGCTGCAGCCCGCCTGCGACGCCAGGTCAAGGAGCTCGTCGTCATCGAGGGCGTTCACGGAGGCGTAGCCCATGAAGGCGCGGGCGCGGAAGCGACCGGCCTTTTTTTCCTCTATGATACGGCGGCACAGTTCCTTGAACCGCTTCACGTCATTGGCCGAGTATCCCACCATGTTGCCGTCGGTGAAGAAGATCACATATCCCTTTCCCGGAAGTTCCCGCAGTTCCCGGATAACGTCTTCGACCTCCCGCTTCCGGTACTTCCCCTGGTAGAACTCGTTGATGACGCAGAAATGGCATGAAAAGGGACATCCCCGGCTCGTGTTGACCGGCATGAAGGTGTACCCTTTCTTGAAGATGTCGCGCCGCGGCGGCTTCAGGCCCGTCAGGGGCCCCAGTTCCCCGGTGTATTTCTTCTTCAGCTTTCCCTTCTCGAAGTCCTCGAGGATCCTGACGATGGCCTGTTCCCCGTCGCCGATGCACACGGCATCGCAGAACCGTATGGCCTCGTCCGGGAGCATGGACGCATGGACCCCGCCGATGATGACCGTGACGCCCCGCTTCCGGAACTCGCCGGCTATTTCATAGGCCCGGTTGGCCGTCAGGATGGTCGTGGTCAGGCCCACCATGTCCGCCTTCAGGTTGAAATCTATTTTTTCGAGCTGCTCGTCGATAATTTCCACGTCCCACCGGGGGGGCACATGTGAAGCCAGGTATCCCAGGCCAAGGGGATACACGGTCTTGATGTTCCGGTCCACTTCGCTGTGACCGAAACGGGGCTGAATAAGAACTAATTTGGGCATTGATCCTCCGAAAAATTTGGTCCCCCCTGTTCGCCCGCGGGGGCATGCTGCATGGTATGCGCGGTCACGTGACCGCGCCTGACAGATGGCTCCCCCGCAGGAGATCGGAGGGGCATCGCTACAATTCAGCCGGCATGTGACAATACCGGCGCTTATTTGTCATGTCAATTTTGGACTGATCTGGAAATGTCTGTGCTGCAGGATATTGGGAGATACAAGGGCACTATGATTATCAGTCCAGCTCCAGGTTGGACTGTATAATCCCGCGGGTTTTCGCCATGAGCTGATCCATGGTATCATGGGTATACCCGTTGGTGTCAATCGGATCGCCGACGACGACCTGTATGCGGCCCGGCCTGAACACGATGCTCCCCTTGGGAAGGACGTTCCTGCTTCCGTTCACGGTTATGGGCAGGATGGGGAAGTTCCTCTCAAGGGCGACGACGAAGCCGCCCTTTTTGAAGTCACGGAGCCTGCCGTCATGGGAACGGGTTCCCTCGGCGAAGAATATCACGCTCACTCCGGCGGGAAGCCGGTCAAGGCCCTTGCGGATGCTCGCGCGGGCGCGTTCCGGGTTGCTCCGGTCGATGAAGATGTTGCGCGACGCGTACAGGGCGTGGCCGAAGAGCGGTATTTTGAGCACTTCCTTCTTGATGGTCCAGCGGTACTGGATGCCCAGGGAGGTAACGATGGCCAGGATGTCGAAGACCGACTGGTGGTTCGATATTATGACGTAGGACTGGCCCTTTTTGATTTTGTCTTTCCCGATAATTTCAACGCGGGCATTGGAGGCCATGAGCATGACCCGCGCCCATATCTTGGAAATCGAAAATGCCAGGTTACCGGTCGCGCTCAGGAGAGACGCCAGCACCATCGGAATGAAAAGGAGCAGGGTCATGGTGACCGCCCAGAAGTAGATCCATATGATTTTTATGCACCGGATGAGAGCGCTCATCAATCCTCTCCTTATTCCCGCCGCGCCTTCCTGAATTCCTCTTCCCGCTTAAGCCTTTCCTCCTCGAGCTTACGCATGCGGCAGAAATGGTCCCATTCGCCCTCGTCGACGACCTTCCAGATCCCCTTGCCGCGCTCCCGCATGACGAAATCATGCTTCAGCCTTCGGGTCACGGCCGGCACCCCCAGGACAACCCAGAGCAGGAAAAAGAGCGCCACAGCCGTAAGGACGAATATCGTCCCGGCGCTGCCCGCGCCCAGGTCTACCTTCATTCCGATGACCAGGAGCCCGTAGGCCAGGGCCGAGACCAGGGCGACAGCCATGAGGGACATGAAAAAGCTGGGGATCCATGCCGGGCAGAGAAGGAATTTCGCCGCGCCGATATTCATGTCATGGTCGCGCACGGCATTCATATCATATGAGAATTTCTTTGCGTCACCCGAGGGATCGGGGACCATGGGGAGGCTTTTAAGCCTGTAGGTCCGTTTCATGAAAATTGCTCCTCCAAGCAATTGTGTTCAATACAAATACCGCCAAACAGATAATATGTCCAATACTTTTTATTCCGGCAGGTATAATCGTTGCAGCCGTGGCGTCATCAATGGTATAATGGAAGCCGGCGTTCGGTCCATACCCGGCGGGACCGGCCCCGACGGTCAAAAAAAATCAGAAAACGATGCAATAAAAAACAACAGGAATCCGTCTTACATACCATGAAGGATGAAACAAGAAGCGGCACCATAGCCCGGTTCTTTGCCACAGAGCGGTCGCGCCTGGTGGCCTACGTGCGGCGGCTCATAGACGACGCTGCCGACCGGGACGGCGAGGACATCGTCCAGGACGTGATGATGAACCTCTTCAACATGGCAGACGTTACCATGCCGGTGGAGGACCTGGCCGCCTACGCGTACCGGTCAATACGGAACAGGGTGATCGATATCATGAGAAAACGCGATCCGGACGAGGTGTCGCTGGACGCGGACGGCGCCGGCGCCGTTTCCCTCGGGGACATCCTGGGCGACAGCCGCTATGACACGGCCACGGAGTCGGATAAAAACGAGACGAGGGATGCCCTCTACCGGGCCATCGATTCCCTCGATGATGATCACAGGGCAATCATAATTATGACGGAATTTGAAGGACGGTCTTTCAGGGAAATTTCAGATGCATGGGGTGTTCCCATCGGCACCCTGCTCTCGCGCAAGTCGCGGGCCATGGCGAAGATCCGGGAACAGCTTGTCCATCAAGTCAGATAAGGAGGATTCAGATGAACAATTCGGAACGCACATCACGGCGCGGAAAGCGGATACTCAAGATCATCGGCATGGTGCTGGCCGGCGTGGCCTTCGCCGTTCTATTCGCCCTTGTATTTGGTCTCATCGTGCAGTACCTGTGGAACTGGGTAATGCCTGACCTATTCGGGCTCAAGGCCATCACCTACTGGCAGGCCTTTGCCCTAGTGATACTGGCCAAGATCTTCTTCGGAAGCTTCGGCAGACACCATGGCGGTCACGGCCCGCGCTGCGGCCCCCGGCCGTGGCCCGGCCACCGGCACGGAGATCTTTCGCGGTTCGAAAAGAAGCATTTCCACCGTTACTGGGAGGAGGAAGGCCGGGCCGCCTTCGAGGAATACATGAAGCGCGTTGATTCCGGAAAGGCGGGCAAGGAATAGACGTAAATCCGTTACAGCCGATTTTCACAACAAGAAACCCTGACATGGTCAGGGTTTCCTGTTGTGAGCCAGCAGCCAGAGTCGAACTGGCGACCCCGTCATTACGAGTGACGTGCTCTACCGACTGAGCTATGCTGGCGGTTTAAAATCGTTGTTAAAATGCGTACGATTGCAAAAACTGTCAAGTTTTTAAGCTTATAAATGGGATTTTTTTTATCACGGCTGCAGGTCTGCCTTCATCCGGGAATACCGCAAACCGGCATCCTTTTTTATTCCCCGCCTCTTCAATCTTTCGTATATTCTTTAGCGCAAGGCCCGTGCTCCATATCACCCGGCACGTTGAAGCGGTGACGGTATTCTTTTGGTCTTATCCTAATTCATAGAGAACATTTTTGAGAATTCTTATAAAATTGACACCCCCAGTTAAGATAGAAAATATCTTGCTTTTAATCATCTGTGCATAATGTATGATATTCGATCAGAACTATAAGTAAAAAATAAAAAAACCTATAAACGCAATGGAAGATATTTTCAGGAAACTTCTGGGTGCTGTTGAAATTATTCAATGACACAAGTTGCATAACATCATCATGATCGAACTATCGGACATTTCAAAAATATATACAACCGGCAAAATAAAGATTCACGCCCTGGATAATGTTTCTTTCCATATAGATAAAGATGAATTTGTTGCGATTGTTGGTCATTCGGGATCAGGGAAATCGACGCTGTTAAACATACTCGGCTGCCTTGACAAGCCCAGCAGTGGACAACAATAAGACATTTAAACAGAACCATTATAACAACGAACATTCGTCATTTTTAAAACTCGCTTTTAAGGATTATTTTTCACAGGCAATAAAATCGATTACTGCCAACAAATTGCGCTCATTTTTATCATTACTGGGAATTCTAATCGGCGTCTCAACAGTAATAACCATGATAGCAGTTGGTGAGGGAGCCAAAACCGACATAAACACAAAATTATCAACGTTAGGTTCAAATCTGCCAATTGTTCATCCGGGTTATTATAGCAAAAAAAGTGTAGCCATTGCACCTGGAAAAATATCACGACTAACGATACATAATTCTTTGAAAAAGCTAAATCTTGTTAAATATTCCTCTCCGATTGTTGTCGGTCATTATTTAGGCACTTGATTTGTTAAATGACTTATTAATCATTATCATAGGAGTTTATTATGAAAAAAGTACTGTTTTATCTGGCTCTGGTGGCTTCAATATTTTCTTTTAACGCATGTGATATACCCGGTATCGGGTCATTAAGCGGCGTTTCAGAGATAGTGGAATCGCAATAATTCTTTCAGTTCCTCAAACCACTCCTGTTCCCTATCCGAATACAGGAAATCAGCCCTGCCCTTCAGGTGATTGCCCTGTAAACGTTGGACCTGCAACTGCCTCTGTTCGCTAAAACCAATTTTTCGCCATTTTTCCCATAGATTTATAGGCTATTGTTATATTCTACAGCCATAAATCTATGGGAAATTATCGCAGCATCCCCGAAGCACTCAATGAGGACGGCGCGACGAGCGCCGGTCCAGGGTTTCGGCAAGTATCGGGATAAGGAGCATGCCGAAGGGAAGGCAGAAAATAATCAACACCGGTATGTACAGCGACAGGTGTTTGAGATGCCGCTTCAGTTCGGCCTTCTCGTCCTTCGTCCACTTTTCATCGGTGTTGACCTGCTTCATCAGGAGCCTCATGAAACCGTGTATCTGCGAAGCCTCGTTGAGGATCAATGCCCTGTGGGTGCCGATAATGTGTTTGATCAGGCTCTTCATCGGAAATACTACTGCGTCTTCATCCGCTGCCGTCATGTATACCCTTATATCATCATGATAGTATTATACAATCATTTTTCGTGTAGTTAAATTCATATTTCAGACATCGCCTTTTTCAGGGCGACGAAACAGAATACAACTAAACGACCGGGCATAAGCCCTGTCATTTCGACACGTCCCGTTTCCGCGGAATGATGCGCCCGTCCGCCCCCGGATTGAGCCGCAAAAAAAATTATTTTGATATATTATTTGACAAAAAGCGGCATTCCCACCCTTGTGTCCGGAACGGTGGATATTCCCATGGATCCATGCATCGGCATATCTTGAATAACCCCACTATGTAAGACTTGTTTCTTTATACTATTTGATAATATTCGACTTGATCATATTCGACCCCGCCATTAGGCGGCAGGGACAGATATGAATAATCAAATCAAGAAACAATTCTGAGTTAATGAATAATACTAAATCATAATAACAGGAGTATCGAATGGCAGACGTATCTGGATTTACTTTGTACAGCGGCGGTCACAAGGGGACCGAGGCCGAATTCGGCAGACAGGCCGAGAAATACGGAATGAAGGAGGTCAATTTCTCCTTTGAAGGCCACAAGATGGAACGAACCCGCGGGATACAGGTCCTGGGCCCGAAGGAGCTAGCCGAAGGCAATGTGAGCATGGAAATAGTATCCATGCGGATGGGCAGGAACTTTTCAGAAGTTGAAATGATCCGCAAGGTCATACAGTCGATCTTTCACATGGTCAACAAGGGCTTTCAGGTCTTTTCCGTGGGCTGGATCAACGATGACAACACGGTGAAAGGCGGCACCGGCTGGGGCGTCGAGCTTGCCAAGCTCTTCAACCGGCCCGTGAGCGTCTATGACCAGGACAAGAAATCATGGTTCACCTGGAACAACAACGCATGGGAGAAGGACAGCCCGGTCATATCGCACAAAACCTTCTGCGGAACCGGCACCAGGAACCTCACCGACGACGCCCGGAAGGCAATCGAGGACCTCTTCGACCGGTCTTTTTCTGCCAGGTAATACGATCAAGATTCACCATTCAATGAGCTAATGCTCCTGCATAATAATACGGGGGGGCGAATTGCTCACAACCACAGGGAACAGGGCCGCGCAGGGACTTCCTGTCCTGCGCGGCATACAACACATCCTGTGTTTAATGTTCCTTCTTTTTTTAAGGACAGGATGTCCTATTTGGGCGGGTGGGTGTGAATGGTTCGCGAACCGTATTAGTAAAATGCGGTTTGATATTAGATTATTTCACATGGATGATCTTCGCGCCGTCAAACCCGTTAAACCTGGTCGTCGAGGCGGTGCTGTAGGCACCGATGTTGGTCGTGTAGAGATAGTCGCCGATCTCGAGGTTCCCCGGCAGGTGCACCGAGAGGGAAATCTTGTCGAAGCTGTCGCAGGTGGGCCCGACAACGGCGCACACCTCGCCATTCCCCCGCTTGAAGGCGGCAAAATTGGGTATCCAGTGGTCGTACACGACGCCTGAAAAGGTATGGTACACCCCGTCATTGATGTGGTAGAAGAGCTTGCCGTCCCGCCGCGCCTTACCGATTATCTCCGTGACCAGGGTGGCGGCGGTGGCGACCATGAACCTTCCCGGCTCCGCGAGGATCTCGATGTCCTCCGGGAACAGGCGGGTGAACTCCGTGTTGAGCACCCTGGCGAGCCTGTCGAAGCGCGGCGCCTGGGCGTCATAGGGCACGGGAAACCCGCCCCCGATATCGATGATGTTCAGCCCGTGTCCCTTCTTTCTGGCACCGTGGAATATCTCGGACGTTATCTCCAGGGCGGCGGTATAGTTATCGAAATTGACGCACTGGCTCCCGACATGGAAGCTCAGGCCCTCGACCTCGAGGCCCATGTCGGCGGCGCGGCTGATCAGGCCCAGGGCCTCACCCGGCTCCGCGCCGAACTTCGAGCTCATCTCCACCTGGGAGCCTATATCCGGCACCTTGAGGCGCAGCACCAGGCCGGCGGTGTCGCAGTAGTCCCGTATCTTTTTGATTTCATCGTAATTATCAAAGGTGACCAGCGGCCGGTACCGCCGTATCTTTTTCAGCGTGTCCCGGTCTTTGATGGTGTTCGAGAAAATGATCTTGTCCCAGACGTAGTGCTCCTTCTCCTTCTTATTAAAGTTCTTAACATACTCATAGACCTGCATGAACTCGTTGTAGGAAGCCACGTCGAAACTCGCCCCCTCGTTGAAGAGGGTCTTGATGATCTCCTGGTTGGAGTTGGCCTTGACCGCGTAATAACACTGGACCCGCGGGAGGTTCTTCTTGAACGCCCGGTAGTTCTCCCGTATCTTCTTATGATCGAGAATAAAGAGCGGGGTCCCGTGCTTCCGGACCAGGGGAAGCATGTCTTGTATCATCATGCGCCGTTCCTGTAAAGGGATTAAGCCAGCAGACCGGCCATGAGCTTTTTCAGCTCTTCCACTTCCTTGTTGTTCTCAAGATAGGACTTGATCAGCTTCTGATGCAGCTCCTCTCCCCGGTCGTAGAGCCGCTTCAGCTTCTTCGGCTTCGCCGCCCGGCAGACGTAGGCGACCATGAGGGGCACCGCCACGGTCACGTCGAGGTAGGCCGTCACGGTCTCGTCCAGCTTGGTCGGGTCGATCTTGCCCCAGCTTGCCGCCTCGCTGGGGGGCGCCCCGGACAGTCCGCCGGTGTCGGGCCGGGCGTCGGTGATGTTGATGTCGTAGTCCTGCCCCACTTCGGGTATCATCAGCACTTCCTGTATCTGGGGCTCCGTCTGGAGCATGAAGTTCTTCGGGCTGCCGCCGCCGACCAGGATGACGCCGGTCTTGCCCTTCTCGTAGTTCTTCGCGTTCAGGATGATGGCGGTCGAGTCATTGACGTCGATGCTCGGGTTGATCTTCAGCCTGAACTTGTCCGCGAGCCCGGCCGCCTCGGCAAGGAGCTCGAGGCCGGCCACGTTCATGCCTATCGTCGAGTCCCCCGGCGAGGAGGTGAAAACGGGGATGCCGTTCCGGTAGGCGGCCGCGAGGATGCTCACTTCGCCCAGTCCGTTCTTCTTCTCATGATCGTCCAGCACCTTGCCCAGGTGGTGATAGAATTCCCGGGTACCCATCTCCTTCTGGAACTCGGGCCGGAGCATGATGCGCCGCAGTATCCGGTCGGTCTCCATGAGGACGTCCTCGTAATCGAAAAGGATGTCGTAGATGCGGGTCACGCCCTTGTCGCGCAGGTCCGTGTCGTCAACGGTGTGGCTCCCCCGGTACATCGGCAGGTTGAAGGCGAAATGCAGGTCATGGTACATATTGGCGCCGGTGGCCACGATCCAGTCGACATACCCGTGGTTCATGAGAGGTATGATCGCCGAGGGCCCCAGGCCGGCCGGCGTCAGGGCGCCGGCAAGGCTCAGGCCCACGGTGACGTCGTCCTGCGAGTAGCGGTCTTTCAGGAGCTGGCAGGCGGCGCGGAGGCGGCCGCCGTTGTAGGCGTCCATATTGTCAATCAGCGTCACGATATCGGTGTCTTTCGATATGGGCTTCGGAAGAATGCGTTTTCCCGAAAGATAGCGTTCCTTGCCGGGACAGCTGTTTTTGTCGTGTTTCATCATGCATCCTCTATTCAATAATTATTGATATATGCCTATAAAAAGCCTTATACAGTGTCAAGAACATATGGTGAATGAACGGATGAAAAAACAACAAGCAATGTTACAAGGCCGGCGGCTATCGCCGCGAGAAGGCGACAAGGATGTCGCCGATTCCGCCGAGTCAACAGGATGTTATACGAGGCGGACGAGCGGGATAGCCCCGGCCATAAAAATCGAAACTACTTAAGTGCGAGTTTTTAAAACACCAGCTTTACCGAAACCTCGGTGGTGAAGTGGTTCCCGTACACCGTGTACTCCCTGTTCGTCTTGCCCACGAACCCGTTGACCATAAGGTTCAGGGTCATGTCGTAAAAGGGAGCGTAGGTTATCATGCCCGATATGATGGACGACTGGTCCTGGATGTTCACGACGCAGTTGACCATGGAGGAGAGCTCCTCCACGAACATCTGCCGAATGGTGATGAAAAGACCGGCATAGTATTTACCGTAGTAGTTCGGCGCGTACAGTCCGCCGGACAGGAAATAACCCGTGGTCAGGATGTCCCTTTCGAACATGTTACGGTCGTAACCGGCATGATTGTAGAAAACCTCCGCGTCGAAGCGTATCCGGTCCTTGACGTCAAGCACCTCGAAGCCCCTGCCGAAGCCGAAGCTCGCCTTCCCGATCCATTTTCCACGGACCCGGTAATCCATCACGTTGCTGCCGGGCGTCGTGACCAGGTAGAGCATCTCGGCCGGAAGCGACGGAAAAAGGCCGGTTATGTACCAGGGATAGACCCTGAGACGCCGCACATTGTCGCCGTAGGAGAGGCTCGCCTCGCCGTGGACGTCCAGGGTGAAAACGCGGGAGGTGAAATCGAAGCCGTAGACCGGCACGTTGTGGTTTTTAAGCAGCACTGAAAGGGCCATCTCGGTGTTCAGGAACAGCACTTCCACCTTGTTGGCCATGCTGATGTCGCTCAGGTGGCGGGCCTTGTTCATGTTGATGAAGGAATAGATATTGGCCCTGGTGCCGAAGGGAACATGGACCTTCAGCCCATAGGTCCCCTGCCGCACCTGAGACGAGTCAAGGATGTTTTTTTTATCGATGTTGATCAGGTCCGTCGGCGTCCAGAGGTACCCGACGCCCCACTTCACCACCTGTTTCCCAAGGCGGAAATAGACGCGCCTCGCGATGTTCACATCGAGGAAAATCTCGTTTATGTCAAAGACCGCGTTGACCTTCTCCGCGACCATCATGTCCGCCTTGGTGAAATAGGCCGGTATCCCCAGGTATGCCAGGGGCACCTGCACTATGCGGGATTTCGGCATGCCTGCCGGATAGTAATCGGCGGAAAGGTTCACATAGCCCCTGATACCCTTGAGGAGACGGACATCAAGGCCGAAATTGCCCTGGAAATAGGAAAGAAAATTGCTGGTATCGATCACCTGGAGATCCCGGAGCATGCTGGCACGTTTGTAATTGACGCTGGTCCGGGAATTGAGGAAACCGTTGAAGCTGACCGATTTCTTTTCCATTGTCTCGGAAAGGGTGTCGTCCTTTACCCTGTCGCTCGGCGTGACCGTGTCCCCGCCGCTGAAAATGTCATCCTCCTGGCTTTTGGCGCCGTCTTTATCCTTCTGGGCGACCTTACGGCGCCCCTCGTCTCCCGGGGCCTCAAGGAAATACTCGCCGTCGGTCATGATGGCGGCGGCATGGCGAACGCCAATTGCCGTAAACCCGCATACTGCCAGGACCGTGAGAGCGAACACCCATTGTTTCCGCATGACCATTGCCGTGACCATCCCCCTACTTGCTCAGGTTCTCGAGGTACGCCTTGGTGAAGATCCTCGGATCGAGCTTCTGCGTCGAGATGCCGGAAAGCTCCACGATGCTTTTATTGCCTTTTTCGAATTCATCGATGTATATGTGCTGGATCGGGATGTACTTGCCGTCGATCTGGGTCCATTTCGGATAATAGGCCGTCTGCATCAGCGTTCCCGACAGGGAGTAGGACTGGACCTTCAGCATGAGGAAGTTGTCCCGCTGGACCCAGTAGACCTGTTTCGGATAGGTCACGTCATTGACCTTCGCCAGGAGGGTGAACTTGTACACCGGCTTCTTGCCGAGCACTTCCTCCTCGACGATTTCAGCGCCGTTTGCCCCGGTGAGTGGCCGGTACAGGTCCACCAGCTTCCGCTTTTCGAAGTCGCCGCCCTTGGCGTCGGTGCCCATGATGCTCTCGTCGCGGCTGATATGCTGGAAGGTACGCGTGTTCTGCCGGTACATCCAGAAGTTTTCGCCGACGCGGAGGTAGCCGTTCCCCTTTTCCGTGTCCGGTTCGAGGACAACAATGAGGAACTCGTCGGTCACGTCACGCCTGAAATAGAGAAAGGCGTAATTCTTGATCCCCTGCCGGGCCTTGTTCTGCACGATCGTCGCCTTGACCGATATGTCGCCGATCTGCTCCATCATGTCGTCCATCTTCTTCATGATATCGCTGGCTCTCGGCGCCGCCTGGACGCCTGTCACGGCCAGGAGCATGATAAAAAACGGCGCGCAACTCTTCCATCTCATGACTTTCTCCCTGATCATTATTCGAAATGCCCCAGGGCCTCTACCGCGGAAAGATTTGAGGCCCTCCTGGCCGGGAAATACGCCGTCAGACCGGCCAGGATGATTATAACCGCGAAGCTCCGTATGATTGAAAACGCGGTCGGGTAAAAATAAAGCCGCTGGTTAACCAGGAGTATCGACAGCACGCTGTCGGTGTTTATGGTGAAAAGACCCAGGACCCACATCATGATAAAGGCCATGATGATCCCGGCAAGGCACGCGAAGGCGGTGAGCAGAACGATCTCAGTTATAAACAGGTACTTGACGTCGGCCCTCTGCATGCCGATGGCGCGCACGGTGCCGATCTCCCGGGTCCGCTCCCGGATCGTCATGCGCAGGGTGTTGAGCACGCCGATCAGGATGATGAAAAACAGGATAAGGCCGGCGACCACCGCCACCATGTTCAGGGCTCCCTCCAACTGGAGGATCTGATCCGCGGTTTCGTACATGGTGTTAATGTCAAGCCAGGGCCCCTTCCATTTCGTCTTGGTCATCTTCGAGAGCTTCTTCTGCATGTCCTCGTGCGTCGCGGTCCTGGGAAGGAGCCTCCATTCCGGCGCAAACACCTTCGCAAGGGCCGATTTCCCGTCGGGAATATAGGCGTCCCTGATATCCTTCGGGTCCCCGGGGAGGTTCTCCCGATACGTCTTGTAGAAGGTCTTCTCGTTCATGAGGACGATGTTCTTCGCCGGCATGGCGCCGGAGCCGAACACGCCGGTCACCGTGTAGTTGTTCTCGGTCACGATGCCGCCGAACTTGTTTTTATACCGGTACCTTACGGGGTCCCCTTTTTTCAGTCCGAGCGACGACGCGAGGCTTTTGCTGACGACGACGCCCTTCTCGCTTTTTTCTTCCGGAAGGGCGCCGGAGAGGATTGGTACGTGCTTATCCATCACCGATACGGCCTCTCTGTTCCTTGAATATCCAAGGGCCGTCGCCGGCGCGGTCTTTTTTTTAAATACCATTTCTCCGTATATGACGGCAACTCCGGGCTGCAGGGCCGCATGCAGTTTGTCGGCCGCCTTTATCGCAATGGCAGGATTGTTGAGCTTTTTGAAACTGACGTAGAGCGCTCCGGTCTCGTGGTCCCTGTACCCGAGGAGCGCCTTTATATCCTTCTGCTTGAGAAACATGACCATCTCTTCGAACATGTTGCTCGACCTGATGATGGCGGCCACCGTCAGCCGCGCGCTCTGCTGCTGCCCCGAAATGGTCTGCATCCGCGCCTTGATGACGTCGCCGCACTTCACACCGAGGCTCTTCGCCTTTGATGAGTAGACCAGCACCGGGTTCTCGAGCCTGTCGCCGGTGAAGTCCCTGATGTTGCCCTCCACAATATTCTGTCCGAAGTAATCATAAAACTCCTGGTCTATTTCCGTGTTGACGATGATGGCGTTGTCGCCCTTGGCGTTTCCGATGACCCGGGAAAAGACCCCGATGGCCTCCCAGACCTTGTCGATGCCCTCGACGTTCGCCTTGATCAGCCCGATGAAACGGTCCTTGTCCCGGATCACCCGCTTCTGCTTGTTGCTTTCTTCCATCGCGGTCAGGTTCATGTGGCCGGCCATGTACACGATCAGCCTGTTGAAGAGCGTGTCCGATATGCCGTAGGAGAAGGCGTTGGCCATGACGAGGATCATCATGCCGAAGCCGATGGCGATCCCGAGAAAGGCGTTCCTTCTCTTCTGCCGCAGCAGGTTCCTCAGGCTCAATGACAGTATCAGTTTCATGGCGGCCTCCTAGTCCCTCATGATGGCGTCGAGGGGGGTGATCCTCCGGGCCACCTTCAGGGGATAGAGCGTGGCCAGGACCGTGACCAGGGCGAGCTCGACGACCCCGATAACGATGTCCATGCCGTCAAGGGCCGGCCTGAATACGTCACCCCCGAAGAGGAGCTGCAGGATATGGTTCTCCGAGGTTATGCCGAGGGAATTCAGGACGGCGACGGTCACGGCCCCCGCGATAATGCCGGCGCCGCCGGAAACGAAGGATATGATCGCCGTTTCGGCCAGGAACATGCCGGCTATAAAAGACTTCTGGGCCCCTACGGCCCTCATCATGCCGATCTCGCTGACACGCTCCAGGGCCGCCATGCTCAGGGTGTTCATGATGATTATGATGGCCACGAAGAAGATCAGCATGACGAAGCCGATCGTGGCGCCCCGCATGATCATGGCGATGTCGCCGAGCTGCCCGATGGCCTTCTTCCAGGGCACCGCCCTCGCCTCGGCGCCGGCGGCAGCGAAGGCGCGGTTGAGCTTTTCCGCCGACGAATTGATGGCGCCGGGGTCCTTCAGCTTGACGAAGATCAGGTTGTAAGCGCCGGAATCGACGCTGACCTTTTTGCGGACCACCCGCCTGCCCATCAGCTTCGAGACATCGTAGTTTTTCGTCCCGGTATCGACCTTCTCCACCACGCTGTCGCCGAACAGGCTGTCGAAATTGTCACGATCGAGGAGCTTCTGCTTGTCCTTGGGCACTTCCGTGACCACGTCGTTTGCGGTGACGTAGTTGAAGACCTCGCGGAAGGACTCGATGTCCATTAAATTGAAATTTTTCCAGAATTCGTTAAGGTATGAATACCTGATTATGCCGGTGACATTCATTCTGATGTCCATGGTGGTGTTTTCCTGGCTGGTCCCCATCATGACAATGCTGTTCCTCACGTCCAGGCGGCCTTTATTCGCCAGTGCCTCCGGCGTAAGGGTTTTCTCGTCTAGGGGGACCCCTTCCGGCTGGAGCCAGAAATCCTGCTCGTCATAGACCCGTTTCCTGCTCCCTGATGAGACCAGTATCCCCCGGTCTTCGTTCCCGAGGAGCTTCCCCTCCACGAGCTGTATGTTGTTCTTGAACATCTTCTGATAGTCTTCGAACCTGACGCCGAGGACCAGGGCGTAGCCCACGTCGCCGTTGTCGTTCAGTATCAGGGTGAGGCCCTTGCCCACCGGCAGGAACTTCGCGATGCAGTCCTGGGACGAGAGAACCTTTTTCACCTTATCGAATCCGGCTATGACCTCCACGTCCTTGCCCAGGGGCGTGAAGATTACGTTGTCCTGCTCCTGCCTGGAGGACATGACCACGATCTGGCCGGTGAAGCGGTTCATGATGTTTTCCTTGAGCCCCTTCTCCATAGCCGACACGACGCCGTTCCCGATGGTCATGACCATGGCCCCCAGGAAGAGGATGATCCCGACGACCAAGCTCTTGCCGCGGTGCCTCTGGATGTTGCGCCAGGCTATCTTGATGATGAGGCCCATCTATTTTCTCCTTCCCGCCGGAGACGCGGCCTTCGCGGGGCCGGGCTTCTTTCTGACGCCGCTCTGCCTGAGGTATTTCGAGCTGTCCGTCTTGTCGACGATGAGGCCGTCCCTGATCTTGACCACATCGGTCGCGTACTTGAGTACGTCCGGGTCGTGGGTCGAGAAAATAAAGGTGGTCTTCTCTGTCTTATTCAGCTGCTTCATGAGGGTCAGGATGGATGCGCCGGTTTCCGAATCAAGGTTCGCCGTCGGCTCGTCGGCAAGGACTATCTGCGGCTTTGTCACCAGGGCCCGGGCTATGGCCACGCGCTGCCGCTGGCCCCCGGACAGCTCCGCGGGGCGGTGGTCGATGAACTCCTTCAGACCGACCTCCTCGACGCATTGCCTGGCGCGCTCGCGGATCTCTTCTTTTGTAAGCCGGTTTTCCTTCATCAGCAGGAGGGGAAACTCCACGTTTTCAATGAGGTTCAGCACCGGGATCAGGTTGAAGGTCTGAAAGATGAAACCGACCTTGAACAGGCGGATATTGGTGAGGTCCGTGTCATCCAGGGTTGTTATTTCCTCGCCCCCGATCTTGACGCTTCCCTCCGTGGGCGTGTCAATGCACCCGATAAGGTTCAGCAGGGTCGTCTTGCCGCTGCCGGAGGGGCCCACGATGGAAATGAAACCGCCCTCCTCGACCGAGAGATCGATGCCCCGCAGGGCGTGAACCACGGTTTCACCGAGGGGATAATCCTTTTTGATGTTCTTCATTTCTATTATATTCATAGGTGCACCTTCCCATTGATACTGTAACACCGGCAACGACCAATCGTGTCACAGCATCGGCGTAAAAAAATATCAGGAGCTGGACTATTGCAGAAAGAACCGTGCCGATGCCCAGCTATACTCCTTCAGAATACTGGATTGTCAATACAATATAACAACGGAAAAGGTAATTTCAGGTATTTTTCCAAAATTTCTCCTGCGCGCGCAAAAGCCCGGGCAGGAGGTCTTTAAAACCCCATTTCGACTTCCCGGCAGCAGGCCCCATGAAATTTCTACCGGTCGTTTACACCCGGGATATCAGCGACGAAAAATCGTTGTTCACGCCGATCATGTCAAGCATGACGGAGATGTTTCCCCGGTGATGGGTCTGGTGGAGAAACCAGTGGAGCAGGACCTGCCACAGGAGCTTCTCCATCTGTTCGCCCCTGATGTTTTTGTACTGTATGGCCCTGATGAAGTCCCGGTCGTTGATTTCATGGATGAATTCCTCGATGAGCGCGTCCAGGCGCTTCCTGATCTCGAAGATGTTCCGGAAGTCGCTTTCGGCGTTCTTCCTGATCTGCCCGTCATCCAGGGCAAGGAAGGCGTTTCCCCTGAGGCACTTGATGTTCGGGTAAATCCCCTCGAAACGCCGGAGCCATATCAGGTCAGTGTTCAGGTTGTGCATGAACGTCTCGAACAGTGAATGAAAAAAGGCCTTCATGTCCGTCATGACCTGATCCCTCGACAGTCCTCCGAGAAGGTCCATGACATGCTGGTTGACGCTCCGGTTATACATGGCCAGGGTCTGGAATATGTTCCTCATGGCGGCGCCTCCTCTGAGCGTTTTCTAGCGTTTGCGTCCCTTGATCACAAGGCTCTTCTTGAGCCAGATGCGGGACTCTTCCTCCCTCCCCGTTTCCTTCATGATCAGGGCCAGGTTGTTGTAGGGGACGTAGTTGTCCGGATCAAGCTCTATGGCGGCACGGTACTGTTTTTCGGCCTGACCGTAATCCTTCATGTCCAGGTAAACGTCGGCAAGGGTGGTTCTGGTGCTGGCCCTGTTGGGATCGAGGTCTGCGGCGGCACGAAGGTCATCGAGGGCGTCCCTCAGGCGGTTTGCCGCATAGAGGGCCGTTCCCCGGTTGTGATAGGCTGATGAGAATATCGGATAACACCGCAGGGCCGTGTTAAAATAGGGAACCGCTTCGGAGAATTTCTTCGCCGCCAAAAGGTATGCCCCGATAGTATTGTACTCGACGCCGATGAATTCTTTCCGGCCGAGGGTCTTCAGGTACACGCCCCGCTTCAGCGAACCGTCCGATATCCGGAGGACCTTTATGTAGTAATCATCGTCATAGGAAGTGTTCTTGGTCGTTTCCCAGTTGATATAATTGCCGTCATCAAGGTAAAAACGCAGAAAACTGTGGTTCGGGGCGTACACGGGGACGATGGGGATCTTCAGGACCTCCGCAATGGCAATGTAGAGGGTGCAGTAATTATCGCAGTCGATTATCCTGCTGTCGATCCCCTTGCACAGAAGCAGGTTGTCCTTGAAGACAAAACCCTCGCCACGGAGGAGTGAATCAACGCCCTTCAGCACAGCAAAGGCCTCGTCACGGCCGTAGGACGACCTGAGGGGGAGCCTTGTTTTCGCCTTCTGTATCAAGCCGGCCACATACTCATAATGCTTTTTACCGGCGCCGAAGGGTTTCTCCAGGTCAAGAAAATCATAGGCTATGTTCTGCGGCTCGACCGGGCCCTGCTTTGCCGCAGCCCCCCATCCGACATCAAATCCCCCGCCAGCGCTGATGATGACAATCAGCCATGCGACAAGCACTATTTGTTTAATATTCATATCGCCCCCTTTACGCACACCTTATCGCCGATTCCGCCGAGTCCACATGGACGTTATACGAGGCGGACGGGCGGGACAGCTCCCGCCAGGCAATCATTTCCCCACGAACTCGCCCTCGACCCACTTTCCCTGGAATTCCAGCTTGCCTTTCGCGTTATAGGAAGCGCCGAAGCCGTGGGGCTTGCCGTCCTTCCAGTCCCCCTTGTACATCCTTCCTGAAGGCTGGACATGGACACCCTTCCCGTGGGGCTTGCCGTCCTTCCACTGCCCCGTATGCTTTTCGCCCAGGGAACTGGAAAAGGTCCCGAACCCTTCATAATTGCCGTCCTTCCAATTGCCGGAATACCTGCTTCCGTCAGGATACCTCATGACCCCCTGTCCGTTGTACTTGCCATCTTTCCAGAGGCCGGTATAGACGCTGCCGTCCCCCGACTCCATGGTGCCCCTGCCGTGGCACCGGTCGTCCTTCCACTGCCCGGTATAGGTGAAGCCTCCCCGGGTCGTGAAGGTCCCCCTGCCTTCCCGCTTTCCGTCCCTCCATTCCCCCTCATATCTGGAGCCGTCAGGATAGTCCATGGTGCCTTTCCCGCCGATTCCGCGGTTCCTCCACTGTCCCTCGTACCGGGTCCCATCCGGGAAGGTTATGACCACGTTCCCCTGGACCAGCTTGTCGTCCCTCCAGAGGCCGGAAAGCCTGTCGTCATTGGGATTCGACAGGGTCCCCAGGCCGTTCTTGAGGCCGTTCTTCCACAGGCCTGCGTACCGGGAGCCGTCAGGAAGGGTTATGACGCCCCGACCGTCAGGGCTGGCGTTTTTCCATTGCCCTTCATAGAGCTTCCCGTCCGCATACTGGAACACGCCGGTGCCGTTGAGGCAATTTCCCTTCACGCACCGGTCCTTGCCGCCGTCCTGGCCGTTTTTCACAGCCCGGCCCGAACAGCTTAAGGCGACCGCCGCAACCAATATAAGCACCAAGCGGGTTTTATCCATGGACCTCTCACACAGGGAACAGCATCCGAAGGCATTCACATGACAGTAAAGTAAGAAATTTCCCCCTATCTTTCAACCACTATTTTCAGTCATTATCGCATTATCGCGGCTATGTTTATAAAAATCATTTGACGATTATCATAAATAAGATATCATTACCATCAATGCCTGTATATGGCCGCATCAACTCTTCCTCAGGGTGAACATCATGACCGAAGCAGATGACAGAATCGCGCAATACAACAAGATCCTCAAACGGCTGTTTTTCCTGACAGAGGGAGTAAGCAATATATTTCTCGTGCCGATAACGACCGCCATTCTCCTGTTCCATCTCGGCATGGGACTGACAAGCAACCTCATATTCCTGGCGGTGCTGGTGGTGGCCTCGTCAGGAAACCTGGTGCTGTCGTATTTTATATTCAAACGCGACACCCGCATAATAACAACCGCCTTTGCCAAGTGGGCCCGGGGAACCGAGCTGCCCGATGACGAATACCTCGCTGCAAGGAACACCCTCTTCGGCTTTCCGTTGAAGCAAAGCCTCATGGTAATCGTGCGGTGGCTGATAGTCATGCCGGCATTCATAATCTTCGTCCACATTCTCACCGACATAACCTTCCTGCAGGAATTCAACATGTGGGCTCTTCTGCTGTTAAATATCGTGCTTTCCAGCATTATTTACTTCCGCATGACAGAACGGGCCGTGGAGTCCATCGCAAGACTCGGGGCCGTCAACCGGGATGTCGAGTCAACCGGGGGCAGGAAAAGGCACCTCTCCTTTTCGCTCACCTACACGGTGCTCTCATACATCGTACTTACCCTGATATTCATCACGGGGGCCGTCATCAACCTTAACCACAGCCTCATCAAGTCCATGTTCCTGGATTACCTGAAGACCAGTTCGACCCTGGTCGATCAAAACGTTGAAAAACTCCTGGACGACAAGGCGTCGGAAGTGAAGCTCATTGCCGCGGACGAAGGCGTGGCCCGCGCCAGGGGCATCGGGGCCCACAACAATCTCATGAGAAAGCTCGCCAGCGAGGCTGAATATTACGATTACGCCTTTGTCGCAACTGCCGGCGCTGCGCCGGTCATGACAAGCAGTTCCGCCCCGGCCCTGACCGGAGTCGCGGTGAAGCAGCCGGATATTGCCGACACCATAGCCGAGGCCAGGAAAGGAGAAACGGCCCTGAGCGGCGTCCACACCTCGCCCCTGAACGGAAAACCGGCCATGGTCCTGTGCGTTCCCATCAGGGAAGGGAACGCGGTGACCGCAGTGGTAGGAATCTCCTACAACCTTGAAGCTGCGACCGGGCGTCTCATCGGCACCAACACGATAGGGGAAACAGGGTACACCTACCTTGTCGACCGCGACCTCACAGGAATGGCCCACCCGAAACCCAAGTATCTCATGACCGATGTTAAAAAATTTGAATGGGGGCGAAATCTCATGAAACTGCCCGACGGCGAGGTCCTGGTATATCCCTGGGAGGGCAAATTCAAAATCCTTTTCAACAAAATAAATAAACGCTACGGGTTCCGCGCCCTTTCAGCCATCAACCTCTCCGACATTGATGGAAGGCTCATCGGCTCCGGTATCTTGATGATAGCGGTATCGATTGTCGGCCTGCTCCTTGTCGCGGTGTCGATGTTCATCCTTATAAACAGGAAGATCGAGCCCATTGAGGAGTCCGCCCGCGTGATTGAAAAAATAGCCCAGGGCGACCTGAACCAGCGCCTGACGGTCTACTCCGACGACGAAATAGGCAGGATGTCGATAAAGCTTATATCCTTCATGCGGCGCCTGCGCAGCTCCATACGGAACATCAAGACCATATCCGACGAGATGGCCTCATCATCCACGGAGATGTCGGCCACGGTCACGAGCTTTTCCGACAATGCCCAGAACCAGGCATCGTCAGCTGAAGAGGTCACCGCCACGGTCGAGGAAATGGCCGCCGGCATGGACAGCGTCGTCAACGGCGCTCTGATACAGTTCGAGAGCATGGAATCCCTGCGCACGCAGCTGGCCGACCTCTCGGCCAAGATCGACGAGATGAACGTCCAGATACAGAACGCCTTCACCATCGCCGACAGGGTCGCCGGCAGGGCCCGGGACGGCGAGCAGCTCCTGAAGGAGATGAGCGGCAGCATGTCCAAGATTATCGCGAGCTCCAATGAAATGACCAATATCCTCAGCATCATAACCGGGATATCGGAGCAGATCAACCTCCTGTCGCTGAACGCCTCCATCGAGGCCGCCCGTGCCGGCGACGCGGGCCGCGGCTTCGCCGTCGTCGCCGACGAGGTCTCCAAACTGGCCGACCAGACCGCCATCTCCATCAAGGACATCGACCGCCACATAAAGAACAACGCCGAGGAGACGGCCCGCGGCATTGAAAATTCGCAGAAGACCGTCGAGACCATCAGCATGATCATCGAGGGCGTCACGACCATGCGAACCATGATGAACACGATCATGGAATTCATGCAGTCCCAGACCGAGATAAATAAAAACGTCAACAAGAAGGCCGAGTACTCGGGGAGCCTCTCCAACGACATCCGGGTGGCGACGGAGGAGCAGAAAAACGCGGTGAACGAAATCGTGCGTTCGGTCTCCAACATAAACGAGCTGACCCAGGCGAACGCCTCCGGGTCAGAGCAGCTGTCCGGCACGTCTGAAAACCTGGCTGCCATGGCCGAATCGCTGAAACAGGCGGTGGACTACTTCAAAGTATAGCACGGCACGGGGGGGCTTCGCGGCTTCCGATAAACTATTGACATTTCATCGACGGTCTGCTCTACTTATCAAAAATAACCGGAGGTATAAAGCATGAAAAAAATCATCGTATTTGCAACCCTCGTGATCCTGTCGGTTTTTACGATCACGACATCCTCAGTCCGGGTGGACGCCGGCGCCGGTCTCTGCTATAACTGCGGATCCGGCAGCTCCTGCGACCAGTGCCCGTCAGCATCGGGCAACGACACCTTCGATGACAGGAAAGCCTGCGAAAAGAAAGGGTGCAAGGTGACCGGAACGTCATCATGCTCGACAGCCGCAAACGTCAAAAAATGCTGACCGCACTCATCAGTACCGGAAAAAAGGGCCTGTAAAAGGCCCTTTTTTTATTAATCCTGCCCTTTATGAGAACTTCCCCCGGGGCCCCGTTGTCTCATGTGCAAAAGATAATCCGGTTCCCCGCCGCTTTGCCGGCGGGGAAAACAACAGAGAAACAGGAGATTGCAACCATGAAAACCGGGATAGCATCGCTCATTCTAGCGTTAATGGCCGTCCTGCCCGCCGCAGGGCATTCACTCAAACCGGCGCCGGATCTCGTGGACGTGCGCGTCTACTCGGATAACGGCGGCGAGCTGCCCCGCTACCGGGCATATCCGCGCGCCTGCCAGAGCGGCGCCTATTATTATATGGAAGCGGTGAAGGGCGAACGCTACTCCATAGAGGTGACGAACAGGTCCGACCGGCGCATAGCCGTGGTGGTCGCCGTCGACGGCAGGAACATCATAAGCGGCGCGAAATCATACCTGAAAAACAGCGAGAGGATGTATATCATCGAGCCCTATTCGTCAAGCACCTTCAACGGCTGGCGCACCGGCATGGACCGGACCAACCGGTTCTATTTCACCGAGCCCTCGGATTCGTACGCCGAGCGGGTGTTCGCCGACGCCTCGGCCATGGGCACCATAGCCGTCGCGGTCTACCGGGAAAAACAGCACGCGGTGACGCCGCTCAGGCCGCCCTACCGCGATGATTACCGTTCCGGGGCGCGGGGCGAAAGCAGAAAATCGTCTTCCGAAAAGCAGCGGAGCGAAAGCGCCGACAGGGAGGCCGGGACCGGTTTCGGCGAAACGACTTATTCGCCGGCCCGGGAGGTCGCCTTTGAACCCGAGAGCGCCATGGCAGGCAGGATCGTGCTTAAATATGAATGGCGGCGGGAGCTCTGCCGGAAAGGGATCGTATCCTGCGAACCGGAAAACAGGTTCTGGCCCGTCAGCAACGGATTTGCCCCGGTGCCGCGCGATTTCAGGGAGTGATGACCTTCAGGATGACCGGCTCCTCCCGCTTCGGCGCTGGAGGGATGCTCCGGGGATAACCGATGATTATCGGCGCGACAATGGCCAGGTCCGGGGTGATCCCCAGCTCTTCCAGGAGCGCGGGATCCTGGATGACGGCACCGAGGTTTACCCAGCAGGTGCCGAGGCCGCGGGCGGCGGCCCCGTTCATGAAATAGGATGCGCAGAGGGCGCAGTCGACCAGAAGGTTCTTGTAATCGCGCGGCCCCAGCAGGAGTACCAGGGCCGGGGCATTGTAAAAAACATTATAGCTTTCATTGCGCAGGATGTTCTCATACCGCTTGGCGTAATCTTCGGGATTCGCATCGATCCTCGCGACCAGGTTCTTCTTGCTTTCATCGGATATGCGCTTCATCATCTCCCTGTTATTTACAATGACGAATCTCCATACCTGGTTATTGCCCGAGTTGGGGGCCAGGGTGCTTTCCTTTATAATTTCCCTCAGCAGATCTGTCGGGACCCCTTTCTCCATGAACGCGCGGACCGACCGCCGTTTTTCAAGTAATTCGCCGTAGTCCATGAATTTCCTCCGCGAGACTATATGGATATTTTAATTGACTCATTTTAACGGATTTCATATCTTAATCATGCGCAGAGGACGCTGTTAGCTACCGCGCACTATAACCATAGGATTTAACTGTATAAAAACGCGATATGAAATCAAGTAGAAAAATCAGAACAACCGCAGTGCCGATCCTATTATTATACAGCATCATATTTGCCGCCGGATGCGATGAAGACAAGGCATGGGAAACTGCGGATTCAAAGGCGAACCAGTCCATAATGAGGCTCTATATAATGGACAAGCTCATGACTTATACTGTCGGCGGAACGGTTACCCTTAACGTCGGCGTCAGCTCCGTGGTGCTTCAGAATAACGGCACCGATGACATTACGATAAATGCAAGTGGGGCATCTAGATTTACGTTTGCCACGCGACTGCACAGAAATGCGGCATACAGCGTTTCCGCCACACCGGACACCGGTTCCTGTACTCTAACAAATGAAACCGGCACTATCACATATAGTAATATAACAAATATCTCGGTAGTTTGTGGCCCCTGAATGCCGACATCAATCCCGATATAAATTTATTCAAGTATTGCACTGTTTGCCTATCACAGCCGGATGCCAAGCCGAAGGAAGGGGTATACCGTGGACAGCGCTTCGCCGCTGAAAAGTACTGACTGTAACCCGCATCCCGTTTCAATGAAGAAATAACCACCATACACGAACCTAAAACTGAGCTGCGGATCGTAGTAGACTTTTGTTATCAAGTTATTCTTCGGGAACAGGCCCCTGACCTCCTGTTGTGAAAAGGATGGGCCAGTAAAAAAGGCCAAGCGCAGGTCAAAGGCCCATTTGCTGACCAGACCAAGCTTAAAATCATAGAAAACTCCAAAACCGGGAGAAAAGACCATAAGGTTCATTTTGTTCCCGTTCCTCGTTTCCCCGGTGAAGGGGACAACGCTGAACTGAAGAGCCAGCCCGAAGTTCGAAAGCACGGGTGTGTTCTTTACCGCTTCGATCCCGGACAGCCGATAGGAAAGCATCAGGTGTCCCCCGGGGGAAAAGCGCAGGTAGCGACTCCACCTGGTGACGGGGAAATGGCAGCTGCCTCCCGGGGCGATATCCAGGGGCCCAAGGCCGGCCATGCCCCGGGGATATCCTGCGGCCCTTCTGCGCGCCTGCTCCTCTTTGCGGAGTGCTTCTTCCTTTTTCCTGGCCTCTTCCCTTTGAATCTCTTCCTCCTTTTTAAGGGCCTCCTCTCTCTTCAGTGCCTCTTCTTGTAACGCGTCCTGCTGGTCCTTCCCGAGTTTGCCTATCTGGGCCAGGGAATCCCCCTCGGGCTCTTCTTTAGGTGTTTCCTTCTTCTTCACCGCCAGGTCCGTCCAGCCTGAATTGCTTCCCGGCTTGAGGAAAACATTCAGCGCCGTGATCCGGATCTTATAGGCGCCGGGGGCCACATCCATCACCGCGTAGCTGGTCGTGACGGTTTTCCTGAGCAGTTCGCGGCCTTCCTGGTTTTTCACTTCCACGATATAGCCATGGGCCCCCCTGACCGCCTCCCATTCGATGCGGACCTGTCTTGTTTCGGCGGCGGCCGCCCGAAGGGCCGCTGCCATGAGTATGATGAAAACCGCGTATTTCACAATCCTGTTTTTCATATGCCTATTCTACGTAAATAACATCAGATTTGAGCTTCGGCGCCTTGAGCTGTTTCCCCAGCCTGATTGAGAAATAATTTCTTCCGGGCGCGCTCTGGGCCGTTACGGCATCGCCCTTCTGCCTGAGGGCCGATATCTCCCACACGAACGAGCCCACGTCAAGGAGCTCGATTTTTTTCAGCTTGTAGCGCGTCGCATCGACCCTGGTCGCGAGGAGCGTCCGTTCCTTCCCGCCGGCCACCCGCTGCTTCAGGGTAAACCGGTACTGCGTGGCGCCCTCCACTTCCTTCCACTTGAAGACCAGGCCGCCCCGGTCGTCAACGGACACGACCTCGTTGTTTACCGGGTACACCCCGGCCGGGGAGCCGATCATCTCGGACACGGTGAACCGGCGCACGGCGCTGGCCGATACCGCGCCGCCGTCTTCATCCACCAGCCTGACGCGCCAGAAATAGACGCCGGGCGCCGGCATGGGAACGCTGTGCGACGCCTCCGGGACCGTATCGCTTCTCACCAGTTTTTTAAACTCGCGGTCACGGGAAAGCTCGAAGCGATACCGCTGCGCCCCGCCGACGCCGCTCCACCGGAAGGTCATCGTCTTCATCCCTATGGCGTTAACCGAGGCGTCCGCATCCGGCCCGAGCAGGCCGGGGGGCTGGGCCCCGACGACCGCGAAGGCCCGCTGCGGCGAACGGGGCGACGACACGCCGGCCGCCGTCACGCCGCTGACAGACCAATAATAGGTCCCCTTCGCCAGGGCAAGCTTCGGCTTGTGGTAATTGACGCCGATCTTCTTCTGGTATATGATGTTTTTGAATTCCCTGTCCCGGGCTATGCGGAAGTCATACCCGGTGAAATCACGGCTGCCCTGCCAGTTGAACAGCGCGCTGCCGGATGTAAACGACAGGTCCGAAAGGGCGTCGCCCTCTTTGGGGAGTAGCTGTTCCGGCGCCGAAAGCGCGGCGGCCGGCGCTATGGTGAACTGCTGGGCCTGGCTCACCAGCTCGGCGTCCGGGTTGAAGCCGTAGAGGCTGCGGACGCGCCAGTAATAGGTGCCCGCCGCGAGCGCGTCCGTGGCGATCGAGTCCTTGTCGCTGGCAAGGGACAACACCCGGTCTTTGAAGGCAGGGTCCCTGCTTACATCGACCGCATAGGATGTCGCGGCCCCCGATCCCTTCCACCTGAACACGATGAAGGGCCTTTTCTCTCTAAAAGCGAACTGCTGCCCCCCGAGGGGCGAAAGCTGAAGCGCCGGCCGGTCTGCAACGACCGTGAATTTCCTTGCCGGGCCCGGCTTTCCCTTCCCGTCGGTAAGGCGCCAGTAATAGGAACCGGCCGGCAGGGTCACGGCCGCGCCGGTGCCGGCGCTGGATGCCTTTCCCACTATTGTTTCAAAGGCGCTGTCCTTCGCCACCTGAAGGAGCACCCGCTGCTGTCCCTCGGCCTCCCAGGTGAAGTTCACCGCCTGTTCCTTCGCCGCGGTGACATAGTAGTGGTTGATATCCGGGGAAACCTGACGGACCGTGATCCTGTCGACCGTCACCCTGTCCCCGGTTACCCGGGCATTTTTACCCGGGTCCACCCGCTCTTTTTTGCCTTCGACGGTAAGGTCCGCCCTGCCGGAAGAGACGGAAAGGTTGACCCCTTCCTTCGATTTGTTCACGCTCAGGACGCCCTTTTTCATGTTGATGGACGCGTTGCCGGAGGTGATCCTCATCTCACGGCCGCCGGCCGTCCTCCGCGCGGCAATGGAGCCCTTGTCCAGGCCTATCTGGACGCCCTGGTCAGAATAGCAGACCAGAACAAGGGTGTTTTCCCCGATCTCGATCCTGGAATTGTCCTTCAGGTTGACGACGGCGCCGGAACCGTCCATGGTGCGCAGGTAGTCGCAGTTGTAGACCGTGGCGTTGCGATCGATCTTCTCCCACAGCACCTCCTCGGCGAAACGGCGCTCGGCTATCTTTTTCTTGTAGGTGAGCACGCCGATCTCCGAGGCACGCGACCGCGTGAAGGTGCTGGTAAAGTCGACGTAGAGCATGAAGGAGAAAAGGACTATCAGGCCTATCGTTACGAGCGGAATGATTCTGTCAGTCTTCAATAATTTCATATTTCTCTTCTTTCTGGTTCGGGTCGAAATTCTTCAGTGATGGCGTCTTGATCCCCAGCATTTTCCTGAGGACCGCGATCGTTTTCGGCGCCCGCGGGTCGTCCTTCCTGCCCAGGACCGCGTAAATCTGCTGGGGCTTGCTCTTGCCCTTGATCATGATCTTCTGCATCGCCACGGTGTTGTATATTCCCTCAACCAGCTTGTACGAGTCCTGCGATATCAGTATGTCGGTGCCGAAGGGCTTGTTGAGGGACTCGATGCGGGAGGCCACGTTGACCGTGTCCCCGATGACCGTGTACTCCATCCGCTCGTGGGAGCCTATCTGCCCCGCGATGACGGGGCCGGTGTTGATGCCGCACCCGATCTGGATCACCGGTTTTTTAGCGCTGCCGCGCCCGGCATTGTACTCCATCAGGGTCTGGCGCATCATGAGGGCGCAGTTGACGGCGCTCTCGGTGTCGTTCCCCGTTGACACGGGAGTTCCCCAGATGGCCATGATGGCGTCGCCGATGAACTTGTCCACCACGCCGCCGGTCCTGTTGACGCAATCCACCATCCGCGTCATGTATTCGTTGAGGAACTCGACCACTTCCTCCGGGTCCATCTTTTCCGAAATCGCGGTGAAATAGCGTATGTCCGAAAAGAACACCGGGGCCGTGATCCGCTCGCCCCCGAGCTTCAGCTCGCCCCGGAGGACCTTGTCCGCCAGGTCCTTGTTCACGAACTTGCCGAAGGCGTCCTTGATGCGTTCGCGCTCACCCAGGCCGATGCCCATCTTGACGAAGGAATCGGTGAGGTCCCCGACCTCGTCGCTGCTGGTACGCTTGATGTCAACGTGGAAGTTCCCCTTCTCGATCTCCTGGGTCGCGCTCACGAGGCGCTTGATGGGCCTCGTGAGGGTCTTCGAGAAGAAGTACACGATCAGAATGCCGGCATTGAGCACGATGAGCGTAATCAGGATGTTCCGCCACCGGATCCGGTAGAGCGCCTCGAAGGCCTTGCCTTCGGGGGCCGTCGAGATGATGCCCGTATCGCCGAAGCCGGTCTTGTAGTAGGCGCCCAGATAATAATTGCCGTCCGCGTCGGCATAGCGGAGCAGTCCGTTGTCGGCCTTGCTCTTGAGCATGGCGGCGACGATGGGGAGGTTGACGAAATTGGTCTTCGCCCTGACCAAAGAGCTGTCATGGTGCGCCAGGACGTCCCCGAAGCCGTTGACGATCATGCTCTTGGTGATGCCCGTGGACCTGACCGATTCAAGGAACGGCGTCATGGGCACGTATACAACCAGTATCGTTGACGCCTTTGACGGGGCGCTGTACCGGTACGGGATGCCGATGCTGATGATGGGTATCTTGAAGAACAGCGAGGCATTGTTGACGATGGTATCGCCGTTGAAGACATTCATAAGGGAGCTTTTTTCGTTTTTTATGGCGTTGAAAAAATCATCATCCGAAAGGCTGTTCTGCTCCAGGAATTTCCTGTGGGAGGCGTGGATGTCCGTCGAAAACACGTCGCCCGCCCTGGAAACCAGGGCCACGAAAACGATGCTGTTGTCCTCGCCGAAGACATGCTCCTTGAGGGTGGCCTTTTCATGGTCCCCGCTCTGCCTGTCCTCCAGGACGGACGCCAGGTAATCCGCCTGGCCGACTATGGCGTTAAAATCGGACCTCACCTTGAGGGCTATGGCATGGGCAACCTCGTGGCTGTTCTCCTTGATGCGGAGCTCGTAATCTTCCTTGAAGAAATAGGTTGCCAGGAACGTTATGCCGAACAGGGCCGACGCGATGATCAGCGATATGATGGTGATCATCTTGAACCCGATGGTAAACTTGAACCTGCCGGACAGCAACGGTTTTCTTGTTTTGCTCTTCTTCGTTGTGGTTTCCTGCTTTTTTTTTGCCATGACCATCACTTTTAATAGTAAAATATCAATATGGTAACACTATCGGACCCCGTCTCCCGTCGCCGCAGGCGAAGTTGGCGGACAATAAAATCAGGCACAGTTTAACGGCCCGTATAGAATCATCAACAATGATTTGGGTATACTATGCCTTTTATTTCAATTAATTATCGAAGGATACTTTCCACTGACCGTCGGGGAACCATAGGAGCTCCCCGCCTTTTGTACGGCGGGGCCTCCCATATTATAAAGCAAGAAACAAGCAGCGGGTCGAATGGAATCAACGCATCCGGTTACGCGACAGAATGCGCCTCCGTGTTCAATCCGCGCCTTAAAATTTCCTGGCAAAGGGATTTTCCCGCCTCATGCGTATCGCCAGCATCAGCGGGACCAGCTTGTACGGCAGGTTGTATGCCAGGAATTTGACCGTATCCTGCACCCTCAGGTCCTGGTTCAGGCCCGCTTTCGCAAGCTCCTCTGCGCCCTTCACCCCGCTCTGGCACATCTGGCTGAAAAGAGCTGCTTCACCGGCGAATTCCACGTAGAGAATGACGATCATGCTTTCGATGATCATGCCTGCATAGAAGAGGGCAAAGGGCCTGATCCAGTTTTTCCCCCTGATGAAGGAATACACCAGCACGATGTAGAAGGGCCCGAAGACGAAGGCCGAGAGGAAGCACATGGCCCGCAGCCAAGACGGGTTGGCAATCAGGAGGGGATCATTGTTGACCGCGTACAGGTCATAGACCGCCCGGGCCCAGAAATAGCCGCTGTCGGGCGACGGACGCATCACGCCGTTGACCAGGTCCGCCGCGAAAGACGAGAACACGAAGAAAGAAAAAAAGGCGATGAAAATCCAGTCCCCCTTGCGCTCCCGCAGGGGAAGTACCGTTACTTCAGACATGACAAATCCTCCGTTTTTTTGTGTATATTTCATGAAGGCGGTGAATCACGGCACCGTCTTCGTTCAACCAGTATTAATATTGTTAATAGACCCCCGGCAGTATCCGCCAGCGGACCCGTTTACGGTATTCGTCCCAGTCCCTGCCGTATTTTTCAGCGCATTTCCTGTCGTCCCGCCTCTCCCGGTGCACCAGGAGGACCGTGAAATAGATGACGTAGAAATACGGCAGGGGCGATTCAAAAAGGCACGGCAGGCACCAGGCAAGGGCCATCATGATGTCGCCGACGTAATTGAAATGGCGCGACCAGCCCCAGAAACCCGAGACCAGGAGCCGGTTTCCCTGCGCCGTCTGGATATAGTCCGGCTTTCTGCCCCGGATGCGGTACTCCGGATCGGTCCGGAAGCGGTGCTTCTGGATGTTCACGGCCCGGAACAGGTAATAGCCGGTCATGTTCAGAACCACCATCAGGATGATGCCCCAGGCAGGCAGTTCATGGGGATGCTCTATGAGATAGAAGGCCTGGAGGGAATAGGTCAGCGGGACCCAGGCAAGGTCCCCGAAGGCGAGCATGAAGCCGAACCGGTCGTTGACGATGTCGGTGGTGGTGAGTATCGCCTCCTCGTGCAGGAAATAATCCGCGACATAGAGGAACTGGAAGGCGACCACGAGGACCATCGCCGCGGTGACGTATCCGTGCTTCAGGTATTGCACGCCCATGAACGAAGCGCTCACCGCGAGCCACCCTATGAGGCCGGGCCGGGCCTCGCAGAAGAACTTGAGATCAAAGCCGGTCACCGGCGGGATGCGTGGATTGAGGGCAACGCCCATGAAGAAGTCATGGATCCTGCTGCCGGAAGGAGCATCAGCCTGCCCGGTGATGGTGCCGTACCAGTACAGAAAAAAGCTGAAAACAACCACACAGATGACAGCCACGCTGACAAGGGCCCCGAAGTTGTTATAGATGACGTCCATGCCGATCAGCCCGGTACCGGCCAGCACCCCGAGGAGCACCAGGGAGATGATGAAGGACGCCGGCCCGTTCATTTTATAATAAAGGCGGCTTCCGTCCTTCAGCCGTACGCCCCGGACTGACTTTCCCGGCAACAGAGCCTGAAGGAGCGCCTGGAACAGAACCCATGAGCCGAAGATAAGCGCCGCCTGCCACGTGGGCGCGATGCTGTCAATGAAGCCGGCAAACGGAGCGTAATCAATGCTCACCCGGGGAAGTATATCCCCATGGTTGAACCTGACGCAAAAATAGAGATAATAGACCAGGGCGGGCAGTCCGGCCATTATGGCCACGTTTCCCGCGGGCCCGCCGAATTCACGGTCCAGTTTCGTCTTCATATCCGACTCCTTATCACTTGCATGCGGCCTGCACTGTCCGTGCGGAACGGAGCAAGCCGGCCCTGCGCGTCACTGGGCCTCATAGGATTTCCTGAGAACGGCGTGGTAGTCATTGAACGCCTTTTCATCACCAAGCTGGTATTTCTCGAGAATGCTTTCGTAACAATAGTGGTACTCATATTTTCTCGATTCAATGCCGCAGAACATGTTCGCGAGGTACACGGTGCCCACGACCGCCTCGGTTGCCGGTGAGGCCTTCAGGGGATCATGGTGGCACCGTATCGCCTCGACCAGGTATTCCGGGAAGTTCCATCCTTCCGCGACCATGCCGCCGATGGTGGAGTGGCTTATGCCTATGGCTATCTCCTCCATGAAGGTCTCGGTGATCAGCAACCTGTTTTTGGACTCTTCCCGGATCTTCCTCGCCGTCGCCGGCTCCGCGGATATGAGAATGATTTTCCCCAGGTCGTGGAGGAGCCCCGCGAGGGACGCGCGCTCAACGACGCCGGCCCCGTGGTATTTCTGCCCGATGTGCCTGGCATAGCAGGCGACGCGGTTGCTGTGCTCCCATATCTCCTCGTACCGGGCATACCGCTGTTCCATGATGTGGCGCGCGCCGCTTGCCATGACCATGGACCTGACGTTCTTCATGCCCAGGACCCTGACCGCGTCATACACGCTCTCGATCCGCTTGCCCGATATGAAGGCCGCGGAATTCGACAGCTTGAGGACGCTGGCGGTTAGGGCCGGGTCAGACATGACGCCCCCGGCTATGACATCAAAAGAGGAATTCGGGTCATCGCAGAGTTCCATGATACGCACGATGTTCGCGGGGAACGGCGGCAGTTCGGTAATGTCCTTGATTATCCGGTCCTTGACCATGGAAACGATCGAACCGGGTTTGATTTCACCCGGTATCCGCAGGGTCACCGTGGTGGCATTGCCGTCGCTGTCAATCGTAAAGAGCGACGGGTCAATGCCGATATTTTTGAGGGTGATGATGACCAGCGCTATCCCGAGGCCGGCGCCCTCGGTGCCGTCCTCGATATCGTTGTACGCTTCCAGGAGGTTTTTATATATCCCCGCTTTTTCTATACGGTGTCTGATGCGCTCCATTTCCCGGGGGAGGACAGGGGCGTTGTTCCTGACGCTTATTGAAAGTCCCCGGTCATTGATGCTGAAATCTATCGAGACGGTAAAATCGCTCTTCATCAGGAGGGCGCTCATTTCATCGGGCTTCTGCATGAAATGGGTCTTGAACGTCTTCATGCCTTTCTTGTAATCCTCGGGCCTGTTTATATCAAGACCGCTGCCGGTAAAATAGACCCTCTTGGCATTTGCCTTCTGCGCGTTGGCCACCACCTCCCTCATGATGGATATTACCGAATTGAGGACATAGAGCTGGTCATTGAGGGTCAGCAGCCGGGCGTAGATGCCGTCGATGAACATGGTCAATTCGCGGTCGGCGAATTTGAAGCTGATGGAAAAGGGCTGGCGGCTGGCAATGCTGTCGTAGACTGCTTTTTTATCGATGGCGGCCATACATGCTCTCAATTGACATACAAGCGGTTCGAACGCGTCGTATCAGGTCCGGCGCATATTGCCCCGGGCTTCATCCAGCGCGTTATCCAGCTCAACCATCCGTGTTATGGCGGACTTCAGGAGGGCATAAAGAAACTCGGGGCTGTTTTTCGCCAGCTTGTAGAATATGGGCTCGTCGATGAGCCCCAGTTTGGCTTCATGAGACGTAACCCGCACCGTTGCGGCCCTCGGTTCGGAGCTGATGAGGGCCATCTCGCCGAAAAACTCCCCGGCATGCATCCGGCGTACCTCGTGCTCCGCTTTATTGAGCAGCTTGATGATGGCGACCTCTCCGGAAAAAATGAAGTAGAGGTTTCCGTTGCACTGGTCGCCCTGGGAAAAGATCGTGTCCCCCGACTTGAATTGCCGGGTCTGAACATTATGCACGAAATCGAATATGTTCATGGCGCGTACGCATCCACCGGCGGGAAATACCCCGCATCGCATGTTTATTATAGCCGGGACATCGCCACTGTCAAGAAATATTATTACCAATATCGGCCCTGGGTCACTCTCCCCCCGTCGCGTTCGGCTTTCTCCGCTGGTTAATAAACTATTGACAAGTGGATCACGGGATGGGAAATATCCCTCATTCCGAACAAGGAGATAAATGCATGGAAACACGCCGGGGCTTCCTGGCTACAAGCGCCGTGGCGGCCACACTTTCAGCCCTTCCCGGCTGCGCAGAAGAATCGATCAAAGCCGGGGACAGGAAAATGAAGACAACGAAACCGAAAAGGGCCCTGGTCCTCTGGTACAGCCAGGCGGGCCATACCGGGCGCAACGGCCGTCTCATGGCCAGGACCCTGGAAAAGCTCGGCCTGTCCGTTACGGCCCTCGATATTCGGGAATGCGACGATTCCGTCATGGCCGCATTCGATCTCATCATCATGGGCACGCCCGTCTATTACCTTGACGTGCCGGGAAATGTCAGGACATGGCTCGAAGCCATCCCCTCGATCGAAGGGATCCCCGTGGCCGCTTTTTCCACCTTCGGAGGTCCGGGCGACAACCAGTATAATACCGCGTGGTACCTCCTTGAGCTGATGGCTGAAAAAGGAGGAATCCCCGTCGGAATCGCCACCTTCGGCAACATGTCAACCTTTGCCCCGACATGGTCCATGGGCAATGAAAAGCGTATACTCAAGTACCGGGACCTGCCGAACGAGGAGGTTTATGAACAGGTGCGGGAATTCGCACGACGGGTCCTCCGGACGGTGCGCGGCGGGACACCCCCCGCCATCAAGAAGGAATTTTACGCCGGAGAATTTCTCAAGGGATCGTTCCAGGTCAAGCTGACCAAAGTCATGATCTCCCGGCATGGCATAAACAGGGAACGCTGCACAACATGCGGCACCTGTGTTGATACATGTCCGGTGGGGGCCATCGATATCGTCAATTATGCCGTGGACAGAAAAGCCTGCATAGCCTGCATGGGGTGCGTCAACAACTGTCCGTCCCAGGCCGTGGACATGACCTTTCTCGGATCCCGGGTGTACGGGTTCAAGGATTTCTTGAAGAAACAGGGCATCACCATCCAGGAACCGGCGGAACTTAAGAGAAACTAAACACAGCCGCCTCACGCGGGAAAGTACCGCTCCGGGCAGGTGAAGGGCGATGGCCCCTGTGACACCCTGGACCCGATATTTTGTATACAATTATTCTTCGGTAGTACGGCGCAGGCAGCTCCGGCCATGATGTCCGTGGCTATCTCCTCAAAAAAAATGTTGCACAAATCGACTTTGCGATTATTATACTAAGCATGAAAACATGCGACAGCATGGCTAATTATTCATTATAAAATAAAAAATGTTGTTGAATGAATTCTGTATTCTGATAAATGTAATGCTGTCATCCCGATCCGGTGCATTCAGAAGCACATAATCGGCGGCGACGCCATAATCAATATCTTACAAAGAGAGCGTGATCCAGCAGGGCACGCCAGAGAGACCGTTATGAACATAGAAATCAACCACCTGTTTCTCAAGGTGTTGACGAATTCCCTTGATACCGGCCAGACCAATTATCTCGGCGAGCGCCTTGACTCGAAATTCAATATCTACCGCGTATCGGGTTTTCATGATAACGCGCCCCTCCCCCGGAGGACCGCCGCAGAGGTCCTGATCAATTACTTCAAAACTGAAGAAAACATAGTGCGGCTCTTCACCATCATGATCGAGAACGAGGGAAAGCGCTTCTACAACGCGGTGCTCAAGGTATGGGGCAAACAGGACTTCATAAACCTCCTGCTGAAAAACAAGTGGATATACGACCCCGAGGTCAAGCGCTTCCTGCTGGATCCCTTTTACGAGCACGAGATCAATTTCCTGAAAAAAATACGCATCCTTGACCTGCGCCACGAAGCCGACATCCCGGCCATCATCAAGGAAATAAAGAGCGCCAGCGCCACCTTGAGCGTCAAAGACCTCGAGTGGCGGATAACGATCCGCCTCTATGACATGGAGCCCCAGATCGGGGAACTCATACGGAAGATACTGGACATGCTGCTGGCGCGGCAAAATCTGCAAAACTACACCCACGAACTGTACGCGTGCCTGAAGGAGCTGGCCATTAATGCCAGCAAGGCGAACTACAAGATACTTTTCGAAAAGTACGTCGCCCGGCCCCAGAAGGTAACCCAGGAGCGGGATTACTTCCGTTTCCTGCGGATGTTCCAGGAAGAGATCGAGGAAAACGGGAACCGGCGCCTGATCGAACTGGCGAGACAGGAGGACCGGTTCATCAACATAACCTTCCAGTCATCCCTTGATTCAATCGCGATCTGGGTCACCAACAGCCAGAGCATATCGCTCATAGAAAAGCAGGCCCTCCTGAAAAAACTGAAGAAAGGCGAATTCAAGAACAAGGATTCCTTCGGCGAAGAGCCCGAATATGCCGAGGGCGCCGGTTTCGGGCTGAACCTGATACTGAGCATCCTGAAGAACTACACGAAGGACGAGGAGCCCCTCAAGGTGGTGTTCTATCCCGACTTCATCAAAATAGGGTTTGAGCTCACCAGGAATGAATTGATGTCAAAAATCGTAAAAACACCCGGACCGGGGGCTGAGAGCGGCGCCTGATCCGTCATACGAATCCCCGGTGATTGACCGCAGAACCGGAACATCAGAACAGTTTCCCATCGAACACCGGTTTCTCAACGGCTCCTGCTGCATAGCGGCCGTCTTTTCCCTGGCCGTTCCTGGTCAACAACCTGCTCCGCGGCCTTGACCCGGTATTGAACCTGATAGCGGGACTCCGCTCTCTGCTTTTCGGCATACGGTACTACTTCGCCAGGTTCGGGAGGAGTTTCATCTTCCCCACATGGGCGCCCATGGTCTTCACGTCCCTGGGCATTTTCTCCGGTCCGGCGTCATTGAATTCGGCTGTCGCGTGGCCGCCGGCGGCCGCCTTGTCTTTCGCGCATCGGACACCGGTATCGGCATCGCCCAATCGGGGAACGCCTGCGAAACGGACCGGGCCGAAAGCGCCAGGTCCGGGTGCAATGACTTCATCACGAATCCGGTCCAGTCGGAAAAACTCCCGACAGTCCTTGAACGATACCTGAGCCAACCGCTGTTGCGCTTGACATTTCCGCCATGATGCGGTCTGATATGTCATCGAGAGCTAAGCGGCGCGTTTCTTATGCCCCCTGTCCCCCCGAGGGGGAGAGGGGGGCTATAAACATATACCATATCGCCGCTTCGATCTTCGCATTGACAATGTATATCTGATGCCGGCTAATCATCATGATTGCAATTAATAACCGAATTTCCATTCCCGAAGACGAACTAACCATCACGGCATCCCGTTCATCGGGACCCGGCGGTCAGAACGTGAACAAGGTCTCGACCAGGGTGACCCTGCGCTTCAGCATCGCGGAAACCGGCTCCCTTTCGGATCAGCAGAAAAAACGGGCCCGGGAAAAGCTGAAGAACATCATCAACCGCGACGGCTGCCTCGTCATACACGAGGAATCGCAGCGCTCCCAGGCGGCCAACCGCAGGCTTATCATTGAGAAATTCGCCTCACTTATGAGGCGCTCCCTGGCGGTTCCGAAAAAACGCATCCCCACCAGCGTGAGCGCGGCGCAGAAGAGAAAAAGGCTTGAAGAGAAGAGAATCCAGAGCAGGAAAAAGAAAAGCCGGCGCAATGAAGAGATCAATCAACAATGATGCGATGGCGATACTGTCCCTGGGCCTTCTCCAGGGACTGCTGACCGCGCTGTCCATAGAGCCGTTCAACGCTCCCCTTGCCGCCTGGGTCATGCCATGGCCCCTGTTCCATTTCGCCGGCCGCTTCAGGAATTCCCTCACGAGGCTCCTCGTTGCCGGCGCGGCCTGCTCGATTTCTTTCTGCGCCTTCGCCTTTTACTGGATCATGCACCTGTTGAAGAATTTCGCCGGCCTGGGACCGCTGGAGTCGCTCATCGCCTTTGTCCCCTTCGCCGTTTTTTTCAACCTGCAGATACCGGCCTTCGTGCTGCTTTTCGGCGTGTCCCTCAGGAAAAAATACAGGAGATATCTCCATCCCCGGTGGCTGACGGCCGGCCTGCTGGCCCTTGGGGCGGACTACTTCATTCCCAAACTGTTTCCCTACAGCTGGGGAAACTTCATTGCCGGGAACCGGCTCATGGTGCAGGTTACGGACCTTGTCGGCGTCTACGGACTGACGCCGGTACTCTTCGGTATAAGCTATTTCGGCTATCGGACGTTCCTCGCCGTCAAGCGGGCCTTTTCGGAAGGAGGCGCCGCATCGGCAGCGGCCTCGCTCAGGATGATGACCCGGCCCTATGCCCTGAAGCGGCTCTGGCCCATGCCCCTCCTCCTGGCGCTGTGCCTTGGCTACGGCGCGATACGCCTGCGCCAGGTCACGGCCTTCCAGAAATCACTGCCCACGGTCCGGGTCGCCATCATCAATCCCAACGCCCCGCCGGAGGATGAAAGCCGCGTCAATGATCGGATACTGCATGACCTGATGTTCAACACCATTCCCGGACTCACGGCCGGGGCGGCCCGGGCCGCCGCCGGGACCCTCGACCTGGCGGTGCTCCCCGAGTCCGCGGTGCCCTTCATCTGCGCCGAAGACACCGCCGTCACCAGGCGCCTGAAGACCTATTCCCCCGACGCGGAGCTCATGGTCCAACTCATGGCCTATAACTGGAATATCGACGTGTTCATGAACGAAGCGGGATACGGCTACGTCACCGGGAAACAGGGCAGAAAGGAATTGAAGATGTACAATTCCTCGGTCCTCTACTCCCGCGACGGGAAGAGGCGCGACACCTATCAGAAGAGGAGGCTCCTGGCCTTCGGCGAATACATGCCGGGGGAAGAGCTTTTAGGGCGACTGGGACTTGCCAATGCGGCCCGGGAGATCATCGGCGCGTCCCGCTTCGCCAGCGGGCCCGCATCGAACCTGATACCCTACGGCATACGGAACAGGGAGAAACCCTTCCGGGAGAAACAGCTCCTCGGCTACGATGACGTAAAAGGAGTGAAGCCCCGCGACTTCGAGAAGAAATTCCCGGCCGACCGTGTTTTTAAGGCGGACGGCTACTTTCTCCCCCTTATCTGCTACGAGTCGCTGCTGCCGGACCATGTGCGCTCCTTCTTCACGAACCCCGAAATGCGCAACCCCGATTTCATCGTGAACATAACCCAGGACGGATGGTACGGGAAGACCGTCGAAACCTACCAGCACTTCGAACTGGCCCGGGTCCGCGCGGTGGAGACCCGGCGGGCCCTGGCGCGCTCCGTGAACAACGGCGCCGCCGGTTTCGTGGACCTTGCCGGCAGATACGTCAGGCCCCTTGCCGGCCCGGTCATGACCGCGCCTGAGTCCACGGGTTTCCAGGTCTGGGACGTGCCGATCAACCGCGAGATGACCACTGTCTACACAAGGTTCGGCGATTGGTGGATGATTATTCCGGCCGCGTTTATGATACTGTTGGTTATTAAAAGAATGCTTGCCTACAGACAAAAGCATTGATGTTATTTGCATTTTAAATTATTAATATGCGGAATGCAATTAATGTTAGTTGTGCAAAAGGCGGAGCATAACCGCTCCGCTCCCCGGCCCGGACCCGCGGCACGGAGGCCGCGGGAGGCGTTCGTCCGCAGGAGGCCGCATACGAACGCCGAGCAGAGTAAGATATTATCTTAAAGTTAAGCCCGGCCCGCCGCAGGCGCGGGGGTGAGGGGGAGCGCGAAGGGGGAGAGGGAAAGGCACCCCTCTTCCCCTCGCAACAATGCAGACCGGCTCACGGTCACTACCCCTGCCCCGGTTCGGGACACTCGCAGCGCTGGAACCGGCTGCAATAGGAATAAACCCGGTTTGGTAAAAACTATGAATAAAACCAGATCCGCATTCGAAAACCTCGCAGAGCGAATAAACCGCTTCCCCCAGGGGGCGCCCCCCACGGAGCTCCTGTTCGAAATCCTCAAAATCCTGTTCACCGAACGGGAGGCCTCCCTGGCGGCACAGCTGCCGATTAAGCCCTTCACCGTGGAAAAGGCCGCGTCAATCTGGAAAACCGATATCTCCACGGCGCGGAAGAACCTCGACGCCCTGGCCGCCAAGGCACTTATCGTTGACCTGGAGATGGATGGAAGAAAGGAATACGCCCTGCCGCCTCCCATGGCCGGCTTCTTTGAATTTTCACTGATGCGTACCCGGAACGACATAGACCAGAAAACCCTGGCCGAGCTGTTTTACCGGTACATGAATGTCGAGGAGGACTTCATCCGGGAGCTCTTTGTCGAGGGTGAGACCAAGATGGTAAAGGTCTTCGTCAACGAGTCGGTGCTCCCGGAGGAACGGGGTGTTGAAATACTCGATTACGAGCGGGCCAGCGAGACCATAAAAACCGCCTCCCACCGGGGCATCGGCCTCTGCTACTGCAGGCACAAGATGCAGCACAACGGCCGGGCCTGCAACGCGCCCCTCGACATCTGCATGACCTTCGGCAGGACCGCGGCCTCCCTGATCAAGAACGGCTTCGCCCGGGAGGTCGGCGTCAGCGAGGGCCTGGACCAGCTGGCCCGGGCCCATGATCTCAACCTGGTGCAGTGCGCGGAAAACGTGAGGAACGACGCGGCCTTCATATGCAACTGCTGCGGGTGCTGCTGCGAGGCCCTTATCGCGGCCCGCAAATTCGCTTTCCTGATGCCCGTCAGCACCACGAACTTCATGCCGGACATCGAGCGGCAGAAATGCAGCGGCTGCGGTACATGCGTCGATGTCTGCCCGGTCGAGGCCATGGCCCTGGTGTCAGCCAATGACCCTGCCAGGCCAAAAGCAAAAGTTGCTCTGCTGAACGGGGAGATATGCCTCGGGTGCGGCGTCTGCGCGAAAGTATGCCCCTCCCGGTCGATAGCCATGCTGCACCGGGAACGGAGAGTCATAACCCCGGCGTCAACGGCGCACCGGAGCGTGCTCATGGCCATCGAGCGCGGGAAGCTCCAGGACCTTATCTTCGACAACCGGGCCCTGTTCAGCCACCGGGCTCTTGCGGCGGTGCTGGGCGTGATACTGAAGCTCCCGCCGGTCAAGCAGGTTATGGCCAGCAGGCAGATGAAGTCGGTTTTTCTCGACCGGCTGCTGGAACGCTATACCGGCAGCACAGAATAAAACGAAGGCATGTATCAGGATATGAAAGCAAAAAAAAGATTCCTCCGCTGGCTGTACCGCCGGGGCCCCGTCATGCGTCCCGGCATGAAGGGGCTCGAACTTATCTTCCGTCTCGGAAAGATACCCCTGGTGCGTCGCCTTAATCCGTGGCTGGACCCGGGAAAAAACGAGATGAGCTACCTCCCCATCAACCGGAGCCTGAACGCAGCCTCGACCATCCTGCCGCATCAGATCATCCATGAATTCATAGACATGACCCCGTACCATGTCGTGAGCGAAACCTGCGGGTGCCGCCTGGCGCAGCGCTGCGAACACTTCCCCGATTCCATCGGATGCCTCTTCATGGGCGCCACGGCGCCGGGGCTGTCGCCCGGGACCATGAAAAGGATCGACCGCGACGGGGCGCACCGTCATGTCGAGACTGCCATAGCGGCCGGACTGACGCCGGTAATAGGCAAGATACGGGTGGACAATTTCATCTTCCTCGAGCGGGACCGGGAACGGCTCCTCAGCGTCTGCTTCTGCTGTCACTGCTGCTGCATGATGGGCTACTTCAGCCACATCCCGGCCCAGAACCTCGATGAGGTCATGCGCCCCATCGAAGGCCTCTCGATACGGGTCACCGGCGCCTGCACCGGCTGCGGCACCTGCGTTGACTATTGCCGTTTCGGCGCCATAACCATACGGGGCGGCAGGGCGGTCCACGGCGACCGGTGCCGGGGATGCGGCAGGTGCGAACGCTACTGTCCCAACGGAGCGATATCCATCACCCTGGATAATCCGCGCTTCAAGGATGAAGTCATCCGGAGGATCAGCGCCCATGTTGACGTGACCTAGGCCCCACGACCCCGGCCGGACAATCCCTGATGCATCAGATTTTTACTGGACTTGGCGCCGCCCATGTTGTACAAGAACCCGTTTCACACCGCAGGGGGGGGGCTTCTATGCAAACAAAAAAAACAGTGATCATCCTGCTGGCCATGGCGGCCGTCTCGACCCAGTGCTGCACGTACCATAAGAAAAACAAAAGCGGGCCCCTGGCCGCGGCGCTGGCATTGAGCCGGTACGCATCGCTCCAGGAGGCGGCCGATGCCGCCAGGGCCAAGGCCGGCACCAGGAGCATTTCCGTGGCGGTTATCCGCCATGACGGCACCATGGAAACTGCGGTCTCCAACGCGCCGGGCGGCCCCAATCCCGTGGCGTCCGACACGCGCTTCAGCATAGGAAGCTGCACGAAGACATTCATTGCCGCGTCAATCTTCAAGCTGATAGAGGCAAAAAAGCTGGGCCTGGACGACACCCTCCAGGAGATCCTGTATGACACCCTGGTCCTTGACGAATCGATGAAACCCAGGATCGACCCCGCCATACGGATACGGGACCTGCTTGATCACCGGACCGGCATTGACGATTACCTGGGAGCGTCTTATTATTCCGCCATTTACGGGAGTCCGGACGAAATCTGGGACTACAACAAGACACTGTCCCATGTTGATTCGCCGGTTTACACCTTTGACGGCGCCAATCGGGCGAACAACAAATTTGACTATTCAAACACGAACTATATCATCCTCGGCATCATACTGGAGCGCGTCACGGGGAAAAAAGCGCTGGACTACATCAGCCAGAACTTCCTGACGCCCCTCGGCCTGGGCAGCACCTTCATGGCGGGCGTGGAGCCCTACCTGGGCCTGACATCGATCCCCGGAACCATGGCGGTGGGATACGAAAATGTCCTCGGCAGTTGGGTCAAGTCAAGCACCTACATCTCCCCGGACGCCGTTGCCGTGTATTCATCGACGTGGACGTGCGGGAATATGGTCTCGACCGCGGCTGACATGGCTAAATGGATACGGCATTACTACAACCTGCAGCGCGGCTACGGCTACCTGGCCGGCACATACTTCAGCCCGGCACCCCTGTCAACCGGGTATTTCACTGAAAAGAGTTTCGGCTTCGGCATTGAGCGGGTCAGGCACGTCAGCGGCTGTGAGCTGTGGGGACATACCGGCACCATCATCGGGTTCAACAGCCTGGTGTTCTACATCCCTTCCCGGGACGTCAGCCTGGCCGTGCTGATCAACGACCACAGGCCGGAGCGCTGGAAAATACTCCACGTTTTCATGGAATACCTCATGGCACCCCAGTAACTGCCTGAAACGGCGACGGGCACCGTGGTGATCACCCCCTTTTCATCGCCATGTCGCGGAATAAACGCGACGACCCGCGCCTGTCGAGACGAACCGCGGCGAGGGCAAGAACAAGGTCCATGTACAGCAGCGCCACAGGGCAGGCCACGGATGTCATCAGGTAGTACCGGTACACCATGCTGGACATCGTGAGGTAGAGCCGCACAAGCCGTTCATCGGTCCCGGAGTTTCCCAGAAAGGCCCTATCGCGGTACAGCTTCTCGAAGATCTCTCCGAGGGACAACAGGGTCGATTTTTCCCCCAGGTGCGCCCTGACAACGCCCCGGAGGCCGGGGGAACCCCGCATATCATCCCGGAACTGACGGTCGAGGACCATGAGCATTGCATAGGCCAGCTCGCGGCTCCTGTCATTGACGCCGGGGTCATTGCGCATCGCCGCAAGGTGGAACCGGTGGTAATCGGCGGCGCGGCCGATGATTTCTCGCCACGCCGTTCTCCTTTTGATGAAATACAGAAAGCCCAGAAGCGCCATGGCCGCGAGTAACGCCGCCTTCGGCAGCCAGGTTAGATCCGATAGGTGTAACACGCCAAACAATCATCCCTTTAACGAACCGTCAAGCTCATCGGCAACGGATTTGCCGCAGGCCCTGCACCGCTGAAAAGGGGCCTCCCGCATGACGGGCAATGGTACCTCTCGCATTCGGACCGGGCCCACTCTACGCTCCCCTTCTCGTCGCCGAGCTTGGCGACCTTTTCCCGCCAGATCGGGATCGACCGTTTCATGACCCTGACCCCGGTCACGAACCCGAAATCGTTTATCATCCGGCACGGCCACTCCGCGCACTGGTGGCATGAATAATAATTCCTGGACCTGACGCACTGGCGAATGGTGCAAATTCTGCAGAAGCCGTATATTTTTTCCGGCGGTTCCGGCTGCATGCACCCCCTGCACTCCGTCTGTTCGAGGGAGGTGCCGTAGAGCTTACCCATGACGCTTTTGAACTTCTCGTTATTGTCCCTTGTCGCGATGTACACACCGCAGACGCCGCAGTACAGGCCGCACGGAGCCATCAGGTTCCTGTTTTCAAACTCGCTGTCATCCCATCCTTCCATACGAATCCCCCTTCGCTGAAAGTACCCCATTGTGTTTCATCATGGATATCATGCGTACCCACCTTGATATTCGGCACTATTGAAGAAATGTCAACAAGTTTATCCTGCCTGAACCGCGCCGGGCTCGTTAAATAGACAGGGTGTTCATTTTTTGCTTGCGCAGATTAATGATTTCTTTCTATAAAGTCTTATAGCGGCTTACGGACACCATAGACAGCGGGGCGGGGAACCGTCTTTCCCATGGCAGACAATCATGGTCCGCGCCCGGTCCCGCCAGGAACCAGAAAGAGCAACCGGACCAGAGAGGAGGTTTTTGCGATGCTTTTTACGATCACCATGTACCGGCGGACATTTCTCAAGGTAAAAGCCGAATTGATGCAGGAGATACAATTCCGGCTCGACTTCGACTTCACTGACAAAGAGATAAAGGACATCAAGGACGCCATCCGGGCATGGCTCTCGCAGAACCAGGGTAACCTGTATAAAATAAACATCAATTACGATTACACGGTCAACGGGGCCAGCACGGAGACCCAGGAATGCGTCGTGACCATCCGCGACGCGGCCCAGGACCTGGCATTCAAATTTGAAAACGGCATAATCCTGAACCTGATCATCGCGAAATATCTGAAGCACATCGTGAAAATGGACAACGACCAGGCCTATAACAACGATGCCGTGAAAAAACTCATCCAGGAGAAGTACAGGATCAAGAACTATCTTACCCTTGTGTCATCGAAGTTTACGGACAATCTGACCAGCATCATCTTTGAAGACAAGAAAACCAAAAAGACCTATGAGTTTAAAAACGAAAAGGGCATACTCCTGCTCAGGTCATATACCATAAAATAACGGCGGCTCTTCGCTCGTGCGTCCCGGTTTTCTTCAGCATATCAATCGCCTGCCTGAAATGCGAAAAATGACTCACCGATAGCACCGATTCCGGTCAGGCCCAGCGATCATTCGTATTATCCTCTTTGCTGGCTCCTGAAACCCGGCATGCCCGGTCATCCGGCATTGCCTGAACCGCGCAAAATCCATGATCAAATACAATTCGATTGTGTTTTGGAAAGACAAAGACGGACAGCTCTGATAGTATTAATATGAAACACAAGGTGTGTCGCCACCCCATCACATCAATGGTGAGACCATGGGAACATGAAAACACTGCCGTGGGAAGACATCAACGGCGCCGCGGTAATCCGCGCGAGCGGTTCCTTTACGGCGAGCGTCCTGCCGAAACTGGAACACACGGTGCACGCCCTGGCCGGCAGGGCGCCGGCGCTCATCGTCCTGGATTGCGTCCTAATCAGCGATGTGGACGCGGCCGTTATCGCCTTTTTGCTGAGGTCCAGTAACCGGCTCAAAAAACGCAACATCACCTTCGCTCTCTGCAATCCGAGCCGTGAAATAATGCGCAAATTAGAGATATTAAATGTGTGCAAATGCCTCACCATACTTGCAGACAAGGCAATCAGTGATTTCGGCGGGACGCCCCGTGAGTCGCGGCCCACTCGGAAATTCATGCCCGCAGAGCAAGCCCGCATGAATTGAAGGCGCTCCAGGTGATCAACCGCAAACCGGCGGGGTCCGCGGGGACGGGACCGCCGCCGGTGCGGATGCATATCATCCGCCGTTCTTTTGGAGTTTGATCGTCATGCCCGGGTCTTCGGTTTTGGCCGGTGCGCCGAAAAGCTTCAGCGTAAAGCCGATGGCGACGCTCATTCTCTTTTCGTCAAAGCTCTTTGCTATCGCATGGTAAGTGGGGCCGCTCACGTTGGAATACTCGTAGCCGTAGACGCGCTCTTTCATGTAGATCATATACATGCCGCCGAGGGAGATGTCAAGCCAGTCGGAAACGCCGAAGAGGAAGCCCCCGCCGATGCTGTGACTCCGCAGGAGCGGATCCACCTCGTTCCGCGCTTCGGGTTTGACGCCGAAATCATTGAAGGCGTACCCGAGGCTCACCGCCGCCTTCGGCAGGAAGGCCCACTCCAGGCATCCGCCGACCCGGTAGCCGACGGCCTTGAAGTTCTTTTCCCTGCCGTCAAGGTCCCGCAGGTTGCGGAGCTGGATCTCCGCGGACACTTCGGTCCTGATACCCTTCCAGATTTTCACCGATGCGCCCATTGACAGGGTCTGCGGATAGGTGACCTTCAGCTCCGGCTTCACCTCTTTCCTTAAGCGCGACAGGGCCTCGGGCGTTATCTTGGAGATGTCATAGCCGCTCGGGTCATAGAGATATTCCCCGATGATCGGCGCCGGTCCGTCCAGGAATATATTGAGATTGCCCGACGACGCGACCACGCCGGGAGCGAAAAACTTGTTCGTCTTCTTTTTCAGGATCATGGGAGGATAATATTCGTACTTCAGACCTATATCGAGGATGCCCAGGGGCCGGAAGTGCAGCCCCGCGATGACACCGGCTCCGCTCCCTTTGACGTCGACATCTATCAGCCACGGCAGGGTATTGCTGACATCATACCCGCCGGCAGTCTCCGTGGCGATACCGGCGTATTTGACCGTGATGTTCTGGTTTCCCATGGCGTATATATATCGGACGCCCAGGGCCGCGGACATCCAGTCAACGAACCGGTACACGCCGCCCACCGTGCCGGCGATATAGTACTCTGTCCGCACCGCTTTTGCGTCGCGCCACACTCCCAGGATGTTGTTTGAAACCCCGCCGGTGCCTGCATATGTTGTCTCGAACGGCGCCATGATTCCCCAGTCGATAACGGCAAGGCCCTGAGGAAAGGTCATTCCCGGCGCGGCCTGGGTCACGGCCACATCGAGGTACACGGCCCAGGCATCGTCTTTCCATATGAGTTCGAAGCCCGGCAGGACGGGGGCCACGGTCTCTGCCGTGTATTCCTTCGGCTTGCCGCTGGCGGGGTTCAGGAAATTCGAGGTGGGGATCATCGGGTTGGCACCGAACTTGATGCCGTAGTAATCCATGGCATGGAGCCTTTTGACGTGAAAGGTCTGGGTGCTGAAATGCACCGTCAACCCCTTGTAGTCAAGAAACCCAAGGCCCGCGGGGTTGTAGAAGGCAGCGTCCGCTGACGTTGAGGCGCTCCGATTGAGGGTGCGCACAAAGTCCGCGCTATGATTCGGCATTATCCCGTCCTCCTGGTTGAGGCGTGAAGCGCGGGATGAAAGCGGAATGGCCATGAATGCCAGTGCGACAACAACTTGCAGCGCCCCGATCTTTCTCATTACGATAATTCCTCCACAGTTGTCATGGTTTCAAGTTTATAAAACGGCCCCACCCCTGATGCGGGGGGGCCGCCAATCCCGAATTTCAAGGATCTCGGAATAGTATTCACCGACCGGGACAAATTGCATCCTGACACGCACCATCACGTCTTGACTGTTATCCAATACGTTTTCACCGTTGTGCCGTCAGCCGCAGTTACATCGATGTACACGTATGTCGTCTTGCCATCGCCGCCGCTGCCGACCGTACCCGTGTATACTCCGCTCGCGTCAGGGCCGGAGAAGGAGAATGTCCCCGACGAGCCGCCGACAATCTGATAGCGTCCCGCAATGCTCGTCACTCCGGCAATCGGCTTGACCCTGAATTGCAGCGTTATGGAAGAAACAACCCAGGTCTGGCTGACCGCGTAATTGAACACGGAGAGGAGGTTTTCCGCCGTCGCGTTCGGCAGCAATGAAACGTCGGAATACGTGACTCCCCAGTATGTGTAATCGAATATCAGCGAGCTCAAGCGCGCCTCGTTTGACGGAGCCGCATCCATAATGATCCTTATGATATAATTCACCGATGTACTCTTGTCCTGCGATGTCACTGTCACGGCAATGTCTTTTGTTCGCTGGGCAAGCGTACCGGTTGTCGGCGGAAGATTGGCGATAGGGACGGAATATCCGTAATTCTCCGCGGACCATCCATCAACCATGGCCTTCATGGTAGAACTCTGCAGCGACAGGTTGACCGATATGCTTGTCGCCCAGTAATTGAGGGTTACCGTGTGCACGGTCCCGCTTGCTTCTGACGGGCTGAACGCCGGCGTGAAGGCGGTTTTTATCAGGCCATCACCCGCGCTGACCGACAGGCCGGCAAGGCCCGCATCGCTGCTCAAATAGTAGACCCGCAGGGTATACACTGTCGTTGTCAGCGTATCTTCTGAAACCACGGCGATTTCCATGTCATTTTCCTGTAATGTTTCGTCCAGCGTTACCGTCACCGTGTAGTCGGGCACTGCGGCGGGAACCGGCGTTCCGCCGTTTATCGCAACGGTCACAGCGGCGCCATCGGGACCTATGGCCTGTATCGTCAGCGACGGCGTTGTCGCCTTTGTGACGCAAAGACTGTATTCCAGGACCGATGGGTCAAAGGCCGGGGCAATTTCATGATCCTGCACCGAAAGCCCCTTCAGCGCCGCATCGTCGTTAACCGAAACCGCCGGATTGTTGTAGGGAATTATTTGCTTCCCCTTTTTGTCAACAAACTCACAACCGCCCGAAACCAGGATTGCCACAACCATACTCATTATGATGTACGCGCCTTTTTTCATGATGCGATCCTTCCTTTTCATAGTATTGGGGTCCGATTATTGCGGTTTATCATAAAACCGACACATGACTTCGTCATTTCACATCACGGATGCCAGAAATCGTCCCTTGACCAAGGCACGTTCGGGTCCCAGCCGTCCGCCAGACTCTGATGATACGGGTTAGAGTCATAATAGAGCACCACCCCGGTCTGCCCCATATAGTCCACCGTCGTATAAGACGTGGAATCGCGGGATACGGCGTCCTTGTTCTGTATCCTCAAATGGATATGCTGTATCGCGACCGCGTCTCCTTCAGGCGTCCGCATGACGATGTCGCCTGTCTGAGGACCGTCAGTCTGGTTACCCGAAGTGTTGACAACAACGGACATGGTCCCGGTCAAACTGAAACCGCCATTGCTTCCCACGAAGACAACGCCCCTGTTCCCGTTATTGTAATTTGTGTACACCATCTGGTTTCTCACTGTGCTGAGTGTCGTCACCCATGACAGTGTCCAGACCATGGTTCCACTGATGCCGCCATTGAAGGTCTTGCTCCAGCTTGGCGTCCCCGGCGAACCCCATGAAGCCTTATTTGACCTACCGACGGGGCCGTACAGCCCGTAGTAAAACTCGTAGATATTGAGAAGGCGCAATTTTAGCGAGTAATGCTGGGTTATTGATCCATCGGATGATACGACTTCGATCGCCATGGGTTTAACCGAGAAGTCACCTTCCGGCCAGACGACATCGACCTGTAATTTTCCGTCCAGCATGGAACTTTTCATTTCCACACCATTGATCTTGATACTTGATACCGCGGGGTCTTCCGGCTCGATTGTCGTCTTCACGGTTGAAAAGCCGAAAACCACGCAGGAATAATCGAACACCGTTTTGCTGAAACCGGACTCGTTATCGGGGAAGAAATCATCGTTGCTGTCCTGGTAAAGCTGCCGCGCCGAATCATTGATCCCCATGGTCACTTTAATGGACGACAGGTATGCCGTGTTACCGCTGACGACCGGCGCGTTCAGCCGCGAAGCTTCAAATGTGTATGTCGACACAGTGCCGCTACTCGAAGAAGAAGTGACCGTGATCGTCTGGCTCGTTTTCGTGTCCCCCACCGGTATACCCGACAGTATTACGATGTCCTTTTCGCCGGATGCTATCTTTTTCCCGTTAATCTTAATGGTAGCCGTCGAGCTGATTGACGTGGCCCTGACTTTAACATAGTAACTGTTCCATGCGACATGGAGCTTGTACGACACGCTGTCGGGATCAAATGCCGGAGAAAGAAGAAGGGCCTGACTGTTCTCATCAAAAAACTCAAAATTCAAAAGACGGCTTTCATCCAGACCGACGCCGCGCGTAATATTGATGCGGGTTATCTTCTGGGTCACCGTATCAGGGGCCGTCACCTCGACTTCAACCGTTGACGAATCTTCGCTGATCGGGATAGTCCGGCTGGTGCCTTTGGATGTGTTTATCGCAACCGTCGAACGCTCGTCGTCTGCCACCGCAATAACCGTAATGTCTGTCACGAGTGGATCAATAGATACCTGGTAATTATAGGATTTCGCGTTGAAAGCCGGAGACAGCGCAAGGGCTCTCTTTATGCCAGTCGAGTTTTCATAGGAAGAGATTTGTAGAATTTTCAGATCAGTATTGGATATATTGCCGCTGTATTGCATATTCGGCAGAAATAATGATCCTGTCTCACCGGTAAAACAGCTCATGGATGCCATTGAAAAAGCCAGCATGAGAAATAAGCCTATAGCAACTTTTTTAATTATCATCACAATCCCCCCTTTTGGAGAACATATAATTCCATTAAAATAAAAACCTTAAAATTATCACATTATTTAAATTAACCGTCTGGACGGTATTGATATAAAATCATATTTTTTCTTGGTGTTTTCACAATAAAATAGATTAAAAAAATCATTAAGTCCTATCAAAATGAATTTAAATTGAAAATGATATATTCAAAAAAAGATGATATAATTTTGACAAGTGACCTGCTAAAAACAGTCTTGTCAGGCATATGACCGGGGTTAATAAGATATAATAAATGCTCGGTTTTAATTTTTGGCATACAATCGCTAAAAATAACTGTAATTCATTAAAATACTTGCATAATTTTAAATTTTTCCCTGCCTTTATTATTGCTGATTTCTGTCCAGTCGGCAAAACTGTCAACGGGGATACCCGGATGGCAGACTGATACTGCAGGGACAGGAATGCCTGGTCAATGTCCAGCCACAATGTAAGAGGTGTGAATTGATGGGAGTAATCCGGACTTTTATCGCCGCAGCAGGAATACTCACGCTCGTATCATCGGTCCAATCAGCCCCGATCAGGCTCAATGAGTCCCTGGACCAGATACCGATCGGATTACATATCGAATTCCTCAAAGACGTGGGGGGAGCACTGTCCATTGACGATGTATCAAGCCCGGCTTTTGCCGGCACATGGTTCCCATCCGGCGAAACCTATCCCGGCTTCGGCTTTACCGGGGCCGTTTACTGGGCCCGCTTCACTCTGGTCAATACAACCGGGAAGGAGATCCCCTTCTACCTCGAACAGGCCTACCCGCTTATCCACGACCTGCAGCTGTATGTGCCGAACGGCCACAACGCTTTCCGGAAAATAGAAACCGGGACCCGGTTCAATTTTTCGAACCGTCCCTGCATACACCGGACCTTTGTATTCCCTCTTTCCATAGAAGCCAATTCGTCAAAGACCTACTACATCAGGCAAAAGACCCCGAGCTCGATGTACTTTCCCCTGACGATATGGTCGCCGTCTCATTTCACGGCATCGTCCGTCATCGAGGACCGGCTCCTGATGTTTTATTACGGCATGATGATCATCATGGCGTTCAATTATCTGTTCATTTATTTCCTGATACGGCACCTCAGTTATCTGAACTTTACCCTTTTCATACTTTCGATTCTTCTTTTTATCATGTCCCAGATCGGGGTCACCTTTCAGCTGCTGATGCCGAACAGCCCGGACCTTGCGGGAATCTGTCCGCCCCTGTTCCTGTGCCTTGCCAATTTAACCAGCAACCGCTTTATCCTGGTTTTTCTCCAGCTGAAGAAAAACGCCCCGGTTTTCAAAAAGGCTCTCGATGGCCAGGCAATCATCCAGCTCCTGGCCTCATGCTCGGCGATCACCATCCCCTTTTTCGACACGTACAAGCTCGTCATGCCCGTGACCGCATTCATGACCGTCGTCTCGATCATTACCGCCTTCTGCGCGGGCATCTACCTCGTATGGCGGCGGCAGAGGAGCGCCTATATCTTCGCCCCCATCAGCATGGGCTTCCTCGCGGGATCCATCCTCTACGTGCTCAGGAGCTTCGGACTGATCGCCGGCAGCTTCCTCACGACCTGGTCGATCGTGATCGGGTCCGCCACCTTCCTCATCACCATGTCCATTGCCATGGTCGACCGCATAAACGTCATGCGCAAAGGCCTCAAGCTGGTCTCGCAGAAGCTCGAGGAAGAAATCAAGGAGCGGAGCATTGAGCTTCTCCTGAGCGAAATCGTGTCCAAGATCACCGAGGACAGGGGCAAAAAGGCCCCGGCCGCCGGCGGGATTTCCGCGTACGCGCCGTCCATCAGGACCATCCTGGACAACCAGCGGGACCTCGCCATAACGAAACTGAGCCGGGACATCAGCATCATATCGAACATGGACGAGCTCAGGGAAAAAACCATCCGGAAGGCAAAGGAGCTGACCCAGGCCAGGAAGGTCTATTTCTTCACCATCGACGAGTATAACGACATGGAGCTCCGGACATTCATCGACGATCTCGAGGGAAAGCGCAACGGCTATTGCGCCGATATCGTCGAGGAGGTCCTGGACAACGGTGCGCCGGTCATCACCTCCTCCGGCAGCGGACAGGAATCGCCGTCAGTCATGTGCATCCCCATCAAATCCGCAGACCGCACCATCGGCATCTGCTACTTCGAGAAAGCGGCCGCGGACTTCGGGTTCACCGAAAAGGATTCCCTCCTGCTCATGGCGTTCGCCGACAACATCGTCGGCGTGTTTGAAAACGCCCTCCAGTACCGGAGAAAGATGTCCAGGGAGGATGCCGCCAGGACCTATTCCATAACGTCCGTCACCAAAGAGAAGATAAACAAGGCCATCGAGTACATCAACGCGAATTACACCTGCGACATATCCCGTGAGGGCCTTGCGGCGTCACTGGACATCAGCCCCAACCACCTGGGCAAATTCTTCAAGGTCCAGACGGGAAAGAAGATCAATGAATACATCAACGAACTGAGGATACGGGACGCGGCGAAAAAGCTCCGGGAACAGAAACAGGAGACGATCATCAATATCGCCTTCAGCGTCGGTTTTGAAAGCCTGAGCACCTTCAACCGGACGTTTCTCAAGATCATGGGCATCACACCCTCTGAATACAAGGACCGGCAATAGTCCCACTTACCGCCCCGCCGGGGCCTTATGCGGGAATCTTTTATGAAAATTATAAAAAAAATCAACTTCCCCGGTGACATGTTGTCAAATTAATGGTGTTACATACATCAAGAGAACGGCTGATTTGAATTTGTCACCGATTCGAATATTTTTAAAACAGTAAGGACATTAACGAGAGGGGGTCATCATGAAAAAACTCATTATTGCCGTGCTGGCGCTCTGTGCCGCCCGGGCCGTCTATGCCGATGAAATCATCCTGAAGGACGGCACGGTCCTCAAAGGAACCGTCATACAGGTCACCGATAGCGCCGTCGAATACGATCCGGAAGGCCCGGCGCCTTTTGACACGGTGTCACGGGAGCGCATATCGAAGATCATCTATCCCGGCGGCAGGGAACAGCATTTCCTGCTGGATTCCATTACCCTGACCGGCGGCGCAACCATCAGGTGCTCCATCGTAAGGGTCACCAAAGACAGCATCGTCTACCGGAAGGACGGGGTCGGCGAAGAAATAACGCTGGGCCGGGACGGCGTCGCCCGGATTGACTTCAGCGACGGCAGGAGCGTGGAAATCGCCGGGAAGGAGGTTCCCGTTGCCCCGGACCAGCCGGCCCAGAAGCCCGCCGGGGGCTATCACTCCTCCATCTTCAGGATGTCGCTGTTCGGCGGCGGCGGCCTGATTGACGGCGGGACCATCCACAAGGAGCGCCGGGTGTTCAGGTCCTACCGGACCGACCTCATGGTCGCCACCATGAACATATTCGACCATGACCAGTATGCCGGCTTCGGCACCGGCGGCGTCGAGATGGAGTTCATGCCGCCCGCCATCAGGTTTTCCCAGGAGCGGGCCTTTGACTTCACCGGCATCAAGTTCGGCATACGCGGCCGCTATGGATACGAACAGGTCATGAGCGTCATCACAACGGATGCCATCCATGATCACTATGACGGTCCCGATGACATTTACACGGGCAGGCTGATGAAGTACCACTACTGGACCGCCGGTCCGGTGATCAATTTCATCTTCAGCCCCCGGAGCAATGTCGCCAACTTCATGCTGAGCCTGTACGGGATGGCCGGCCAGGTCTTCGGCGGCAACCTCAACCCCATGTCCTCCCTGCGCCAGTCGAAAAACCTGACGGCGTACCTGGCCGGGGTCTGGAGCTCGACGGGATTGCAGCCCCTGATGGGCTGGGCCAACCTGTATTCACTGAGCTCGCTCAACAAGACGACCGTCCGCGGCCACACCATCCGGTGCGGTTTCGGACCCGAGTTCAGCCTGAACAGGCACTTCCCGCTGGTGATCGGTCTCCACGTGACCTACGCGTACACGAGCCTGACCTACGGCAGGGCCCCGCTCATCTACATGGACGGCAACAAAAAGGCCGCCCATCATGAACTGGGCGGAGAGGTTTCGGTAGGCATCCATATGTAACGGGGCATGGCGGCAGCGCCCCGCGCCGTTGCGCCGGGGCCGTCCGTCCCTGTCGGTGCTGTTAATGAGCATAGATATAGAGGACTATTACCGGCGATACGGGCCGATGGTGATGAGAAGGTGCCGCCGCCTCCTCGGCGACGAGGACCGGGCCCTGGACGCGATGCAGGAGGTATTTGTGAGCCTGATCAGAAACAGCGGGAAGCTTACCGGCGCGTACCCGTCAAGCCTCCTTTACCGGATGGCGACCAACGTCTGCCTGAACATGATCAGGGAGGACAAACGGAAGCCGGTGACGCATGATACCGATTCACTCGCAATGATAGCCCGCTTTGACGAGGCGGAGGAGCGGACTGATGCCGGCGACCTTCTTGACCGCATCTTCGAGCGCGGCGCCGCATCGTCGCGGGAGATCGCCGTCATGCGCTACGTCGACGGGATGACCCTGGAGGAAGTCGCCCGTGAGGCCGGCCTCTCCGTGTCGGGCGTCCGCAAAAGACTCAGGAAGCTCCAGGAGACGGCGCGGAGCCTTGTTTCCGGGGAGGCATTGCCATGAACGCGCCTCAAATACCCGATATAACCCTGGAGCGCTATGTCCTTAATGAACTCCCGGCTGAACGGATGAAGGAGATCGGGAAACTGGTCGCGGCCGACCCGTCGCTGCGGAAGCGCGTCGACGAAATCAGCGAATCCAGCCGCGCCATCCTGAAGCGCTATGCGCCCGAATCCATGGCGCCCCTGATACTTCGCCGCGCGGTCCTCGCGGGACGCACCGCCGGACGGACCGCCGAGAAACGGTCCCCATGGAGACTCTTCCTCATTCCGTCCCTGGCGGCGGCCGCTGTCGTGACCCTCGTCATATTCGTCCCGCTTTTCAGGTCCGGATACGACTCCATCCTTGATCCCTCTATAACCGACGTCACCCGCGTCAAGGGGGCCCCGGCGAAGATATTCATATACCGAAAAACAGGCGGCAGCGCCGAGCTCCTTGCCAACAACCGCAGGGTCCGGGAAAAGGACCTCCTCCAGATCGCCTACTACTCGGCGGAGGACACCCACGGCATCGTCCTGTCCCTGGACGGCCGCGGCACCGTCACCCTGCACTACCCGACTCCGCCGTCAACCGTTACCGCCATCGAGAAGAACAGGCAGATACTCCTTCCCAACTCCTACGAGCTGGATGACGCCCCCGGGTTCGAGCGCTTCATACTCATAACGTCCCGGAAGCCCCTGGACGTGCGGTCGGTCTTACGCGCCGCGCAAAGGCTGGCAAAAAAACCGGTCAGCGCGAAAAAGGACGATTTAACTATTGACACTCCGTGCCGGCAGACATCACTGGTGCTTCTCAAGGATTGACAGCCATGCGGTACATCCAGGTCATATCTGCACTAATAATTTCAACGCTGGCCTTCGCGGCCGGGACCGGCCACGCGGCGCGCCAGGACGTGCTGAAGCGCTACGCCGTAATCATCGGGTCGAACAACGGCGGCCCCGACCGGGTGAAGCTCCGCTACGCCGTTTCCGACGCGAAAGCGGTCATGGAAGTCCTCAGGAAGCTCGGCGGCGTCGAGCAGGACAGCGGCGTGCTCCTCGTCGAGCCGCGGAAGGAGCGTCTCATTGATTCGATCTCGGAAATCCGGAGCCGGGTCATAACCGCGAAAAAAACCTATGCCCGGGTCGAGCTGATATTCTACTATTCAGGCCACTCCGACGAGGAAGGCATCATCCCGGGCGGCGAGAAGATCTATTATCGTGACATCAAGCAGGCGGTCATCAACATCCCCGCCGACGTCCGCATCGCGATCCTCGATTCCTGCTCCTCCGGGGCCTTCACCAGCGTCAAGGGCGGCAGGATGCGCTCTCCCTTCCTGGTGGACCGGTCCCACTCCATGAAGGGCTTCGCCTTCATGACATCGAGCTCATCGGACGAGGCGTCCCAGGAATCCGACCGCATCAGGGGGTCCTTCTTCACGCACTCCCTCCTCACCGGCCTCCGCGGGGCCGCTGACCAGATCGGCGACGGGAGAATAACCCTGAACGAGGCGTACCAGTACGCCTACGCGGAGACGCTGGCACGCACCGAGAAGACCCTGCGCGGGCCCCAGCACCCGAACTACTACATCACCATGTCCGGCTCCGGCGATGTTGTCCTGACGGAGATACGGAGGAGCTCCAGCACGCTGGTCCTTTCCAAGCCGATAAACGGCAGGGTGTTCCTCCGCGACGGCAGGAAGGCCCTGGTGGCCGAGCTGAACAAGGGCGCGGGACGCGCGGTGACCCTGGGCCTTGAAAGCGGCGCCTACACGGTCGTGAACGAAAGGGAGGGAAAGCTCTACGAAGCCAGCGTGACCCTTGCCGCCGGCGGCAGCCAGACCCTCACCTACAGCGGCTTTGCCGTGGTGGACAGGGAATCGACAAGGTCCCGCGGCGACGGCAGCGGCGAATCCGCGGACGGCGGCGCCGCGGAGCACCAGGGGAGCGCCGCCACCGAGGTTGCGGTCCAGCCCGGCGGCTTCATAGACTCCATCGTCAGGATATCCCTCTACGGCGGCATCGGCGTCTGGCAGGGGGGCGTTGCGGGCAAGGAAAAACGCCGCGTCGACGCCTTCAAACCGTACCTTACCATTGCCTACCTCAAGCAGATGGACTATACCATGGGCCCGCTGTTCCTGTGCATGGGACCGGAAATCGATATCATGGCGCCGGCAATCAGGTTCGCGGGAAAGAAACGGTTCGACCTGAAGGGGATCAAGTTCGGCGTAAAGGCCCGGTACGGATACGAGGTGTCCGAAACCATACTTGTCGATACCGCGAACCAGGGAAAGGAGGAACAGAACAATATCCTCCAGGGCAGGCTCGCGACCTACCATTACTGGAGCGCCGGCCCGACAATGAATATTGTCTTAAGTCCCCGCAGCAACATCTTCAACGTTATTGTGAATTGCTATATCACGGGGGGACAGGTTTTTAGCGGCAGGCTCACCGGCGGGTCAGTGCTGCGGGGCTCGTCCCGTTTATGGCTGCTGACCGCCGGGTACTTCGGGGTCCCCGGTGCGACGCTGCCCCCGGCCTTACTCGCGCTGCAGGCCGGAGAGTTCAACGCTACCCGGATAAAGGGCTACACCATACGGGGAGGCTTCGGGCCGGAGATATGCCTGAACAAGTGGGTGCCGCTGATATTCGGGATACACCTGACCTACTCCTACACCAGCCTTACCCTGTCAAGGCCGCTCCCGGTCTATTTTGACGCGGACCGGAAGGCCGCCCACCATGAACTCGGAGCGGAGCTGTCGCTGGGATTCCATTTCTAGGCGCGGGCACGGAAAATCCCGCTCCCGCCCATCATACATGTCACAGCTATATTTGCGCTTCCTGGCCGCCTGATTCCGGCTTCTCGTTGAACCGGTACATCACCCCGATAGCGGCATAGCCTTCCGGTCCCATGACATTAAAAAGTTTTTTATGAATCCCATCTTTACTCTCTTTTTTAAAATCGGTATAAATATGGAACCTGAATCCTCCCTCCAGCGGTATTGTGACAGACGAACTGATATTGATATTAAAGCCCAGGGTCATACCGATATGAAAATTGGCTGTGCTAAAACTCAAGGTTTCCCAGTAGGAATTATCTCCAAGTGAATAGCTGCTGTTATAATCCGGATTAATATACCTGTTGCTCCCCCACAGATAACCGAATCCCACATGGGGGCCGACCCATAAACGCACAGTATCATCGGAGTATATACCGGCACCAACAATATGCGTCATGCTAACGCGATGGAGCATTTTTATATCAACATTATCCGATTTCTGATAATCATACCCCACACTGAAGCGATAATTGAAAACTGATTTTTTTCCGAGGTTGGTGTCAGCCACGAACCCGCACCCCACGGTCATGGTGGTCCCGATAGAATTCTTATTTGATAATATCAATTCTGATTGTTCATATAAAAAACCGCCGCCCCCCGTGATAAACTGGACACCAACCCCGGAAGCCGAAGACGGTGTCCCTTTTATTATCACAATACTTACCGCGGCCAGGACGGATAAGAACGACCATGCAAAGCTGTTAATAATTTTTATGAAATTCGTCATCATTTTTGTCCGCCTGTATTGTTTTCAACAACGCCTGCTCCCGGTTCTCCCATCCTGTACATGATCCCAAGGGACAGATACAGGCCATCCGCGTACCCGTTTACCATCTTACTGATAGTAACTTTCTCAAAACCCATAAAGTATTCCCTTCGAAACATACCATAATACACATCATATCTCCAGGAGCCTTCTATCATCATCGTTATATTTTTTTAAAATTTACATTCATACCCAGAGCAAGGCCGAAGGTGCCTCCGATCATTGAATAGTGGAGCCTGTCAATATAATTCAGATTAATAGAAATCCAATTACCATATACTGCCAGCATATTTTTCCGGCTTCCCCGGTAGATCCCGTCGAGCGCCGCAAAACCGACCTGGGGTCCCATCCATAACCTGAAATCTTCACGGCGGATGATGCCCAACCCGAAGGTGTTGACAACCTGCGCCCTTGTTGTCATATTTGGTATGGCGCTTTCTCGCTTTACGGTATCAAAAGCACGCGCCCCCCCAGCGCAATACGGTAATTGAAAATGCCCGGACCCGAGCAGTTCGCATCGATAACCAGCCCTCCACCGGCAATATAATTGCCGTATTTCCTGTAAAACAGCAATGGCTTGATATTTTTATCCAGGGCCGTCGTCCCGTACCCGAACATGCCGTAGCCGCCGATGCCGGCGGAACGCGCTTCAATGGAGATGAACAAAAGAAAAATGCACAGCAATGGCGCAAATAATATGTTTCTCATTAAACCACATCCCCTGCTGATTAAAAAATGGCGATCAGGCTTGTTCCATAACTGCCTGTACCACTCCGTCTTCCGCGGCGGGGGCACATTCAGTTTTATATCAATTAATAATAGGTGTCGGATTATTACTGTAAACGACAAAATTTGTCCCGGCGGGGTTAATTCACGCCGCCGGCAGTCACGTAATCGTCCGCGATGTCCATCACGATGATGGTCAGGTCGTCTTCGAAGCGCCTTCCCTGCTGGCTCCATTCGGACAGGCGCCTGAGGATGTAATCGGAAAAGTCCCTCGGGGCAAGGTCCTGCTTTTCTTTGACGAGCTGGAGAAACCGTTCGTACCCGAAGAGCTCCCCTTCCCGGTTCCTCGACTCGATGATGCCGTCGGTGAAAAGTATGATGCGGTCCCCGGCCCGGAGGGGAAACTCCTCCTCGGACAGCTTGATGTCCTGCTGAAGGCCGATGGCCCACCCGCGGGGCATGAACTCGTGTATCGCCCGCTCCGCCCTGCGGAATATTATGATGGGAAAATGCCCCGCGTTCGACCCGCGGAGCATGCCGGTCTTCAGGTCCAGGTACGCGTAGATAGCGGTGATCATCTGCTTCCCGTACCGTCCGCGGAGGATCTGGTTTATTTCTTTCAATACGTCCATCGGCTCGTGGGCGATCGACTTCTGCAGCGAAAAGGCGACCTTCATCATGGCCGCTATGATCGCCGAGGGCACGCCGTGCCCGGACACATCGGCTATGAGCACGCCGATGCGGTCGCTGTCAACGACATGGAAGTCGTAGAAATCGCCCCCCACCTGGTCCATCGGGTGATAGTGGGCGTGGATGCGGAGGTCCTTCATCTCCGGCATCGTGTCGGGAAGTATCGACTGGAGGATGCGGTTCGCGATCTCCAGCTCCTTCTGGAGGGCGATAAGGGAGTTGTTCTTGTCGATGGCCTCCTTGAGGGAGATGAGGGTGTTGACCCGGGCGATCATCTCCCGCTTGTCGAAGGGCTTGGCCAGGTAATCGTTGGCCCCGGCCTCGAACCCGGCGATGATGTCGGTGAGCTGGTTCTTGGCCGTGAGCATGAGGATCGGCAGCCGGTGGAGACTGTAGCTTTCCCTGAGCCTCCGGCACACTTCGAGGCCCGACATGCGCGGCATCATGATGTCGAGGATCATCAGGTCCGGGAGGTGGTCGTTGACGATGCGGATGGCGTCCTCGCCGTTTGTCGCGATCAACACGGAATACCGTTCGAGGGAGAGCTGGTTGGTGAGGACCTGCAGGTTGATCGGCTCGTCGTCGACCACCAGGATCCTGGTCCCGCCGGCGGCCGGCAGCGCCGGCAGTGGCACCGCCATTGACATCACTTCATCGGCGTCGGCAGCGCCGGCGCCCTCATCGGCAAGGGTGGACTGGTTCACGGACACCGGCAGGGTGAAAATGAACCGGGAGCCCTTCCCGGGGTCGGATTCCGCCCTGATCTCCCCGCCGTGGAGCTCAATGAGCTTCTTTGTTATGGACAGGCCCAGGCCGGTGCCGCCGTACTCCCGCGATATTGACGCGTCAACCTGTTCGAAGGACCTGAATATCTCCTTCAGCTTATTGGAAGGGATCCCGATGCCCGTGTCCTCCACGGTTATTTCAACCATGCCGGGGGTCTGATCGGGCCCCGGGGGCCGCGCGGTGATCCTCACGTAACCGCGATCGGTGAACTTGACGGCGTTCCCCACCAGGTTGATGAAGATCTGCTGGAGCCTGTTCTCGTCTGCGTTCACCAGGGGCAGACCCACCGGCACCTCGTTCAGGAGCTGTATCCGCTTGCCGTGGAGGAGCATGTTGGCCATGATGTAGACCAGGTCCACCAGCTGGTGCAGGTCCACCGGCCGCTGGTTCAGCTCGATGGTGCTGTTCTTCATCCGTGAAAAATCGAGAATGTCGTTGATGAGGCTGGCGAGGCGCTTGCCGCTCGATATGATCATGGACAGGTTGTACTTCATCTCGATCGAGACCGGTCCCGCTGCGCCGTCGACCAGGGACTCCGCCATGCCGATGATCCCCACCAGGGGCGTCTTGAGCTCGTGGGAGGTATTGGCGAGGAACTCGTCCTTCAGCCGGTCCGCCTTGTTCAGGTTGTCGATGGCCAGCTGCTGGGACCTGATCGATTCCTGCTGGGCCAGGTCTTTCTCCAGCTTCATGAAGTTGATCTTGTCGCCGAGGCCAAGGGCAAGGAGGGTGAACTGTATCACGGACCCGATCTGTATGGCATAGGTGGTGAAGGCATTGGTCGGCAGCACCGCCAGCACCTTGAGCGCGTACACCATGCCGCCGGTCAGGATGACCATCCATGACACGATGAAATACCGGGCCGGCCGCGACTTCCTGAAGGCGCCCAGCGTGCCGATGCCGAAAACCGAGATGAGGGTGAGCAGAGCCAGCCCGACCTGCGCCTGCACCGCAACGGAATACTTGACGAAGAGCTGGAAGGTCATGGAAACGGCTATGAACGAGGCCAGGATAACGAAATACCGGTTGAACGCGGGATAGAGCTTCTTCGCGTCAAGGAACGAGCGCGTGAAAAGGACCAGCGTCAGGAGCGTGATCGCTATCGAAAAGGGTATGACATGGCTGAAGCTTTCCAGCAGGGAAGGCCAGAAGTATTCCTGGAGCGTGCCGTTCTGCGTCAGCTGGAAAAATCCGAAGCTCAGCACGAACAGCACATAATAGAGATACGACAGGTCCCTGATGGACGCAAAAATAAACATGTTGAAGATGCAGATGAAGAGGATGATGCCCAGGTAGACGCCCAGCAGGTACTGTTCGTTGTGGTCCCGGGCGAAATAGGCCCCGGCCGACCAGAGCTTCAGGGGGATCTCCATCCGGTCCTGGTTGACCAGGCGGAGGTAGTATGTCTTTGTTTCACCGGGCCCCAGCCTGATAGTGAACAGGAAGAACCGCTGGGCGATCTCCCGCGTCGAGAAGGGAAGCGCGAACCCGGTTTCCTTCAACAATACGGGCCTGCTGCCCTTCTTAACCTCGTACAGGCCGATCCGGTCCATCAGTGGATAACTGAATTCAAGGATCCAGTTGGGCTGGTTCAACCCGCCGGTCGTGACGGTGAAGCGGACCCAGTACACGGAATCGGTAAAGGCGAAATTGGGGATGGCTTCCCTGCTCGGCACGAACATTTTATCAAAATTGCCGCCGGCCACGTCATCGACAGTGAGGTTCCCTGCCCTGTCTTCAAGGTAATCGAGGTGAAGGCCCAGGGGATAGCTCTCAGCCGCGTCGGATACCGTAACGGCTCCGGCGCCGTACAGGGCCGCGCCGGAAAGGAACATGGCGCATGACAGAGCTATGACCGCACTGCGCCTGAGGAATGTCACACTTACATTGCGGCGGGCAAAAATCATAATTTCTATTGTTTCCGGGAAAGGTACCTGACAGTGAAACGCATCGCCATCAGTGTTCATACAGTTGGCACAGTGCGCGATATGTGTCAATATAAAAACGGGGACCCGTCACTCATCGGTGAAGGCAGTGCTGAGCTCTCGCGACAGGGCCGTGAGGTTCGCGGCGCTGCGGCGGAGCTCCTCGGTGCTCTGGGTGTTCAGCTGCACGTTCTTGTTCGTTTCGTCAATGGACTTGACCACGTCCTCGATGGCGATCTTCTGCTCCATCATGGAGTGCTCGATCTGTTCCGAGCGCGTCTTGACGACGCCGGTCTTCTCGTTCATCTCGTTCTTGATCGCCTTCTGCGTGTTAACTTCGATATTGGCCTCGGAGGTCTTTTTCTGTATCGCGGCGATGTTGTCCAGGAGCACCCTGATGAAACCGATGATCTCGGTTATTATCTGGTTCCCCTTTTCCACGTCTTCCTTGTTTCTTTCAAGGAGGGTGGATATCTGCTTCAGGTCCCGGGCCGAGGTATCGGACATCTTCCCGATCTCCTCCGCAACGACGGCGAACCCCCGGCCGTGATCGCCGGCACGGGCGGCCTCGATGGCCGCGTTGAGGGCAAGGAGGTTCACCTTTTCGAAGAAATCCTCCATGATGCTTACGACCGAAATGATATTGTTTGAGTTGGAAAGGATCTTGTTGTTGATGGCGTCAAGCTCTTCGGAGGCCCTTCCACCCTGCTCGGCCTGGGCCATAAAGGACGCGAAGAGTCCGGCTATCTCCTTGCCGTACCGTTCCATCACGTCGATCGACCCCGACATGACCTCGATGCTTGCGATGAGGTCCTTCACCGATCCGTTCTGCTCCCTGGTGGCGTTGGTGACATTGTTGATGCTGGCCGATATCTCCTCCATGGTGGCCGTCAGCTCCTCCACCGACGCGGCCTGGCTCTGGGAGGCGATGGCATAGCGGTCGATGACATTGGACATTACGTGGATCGAATCGGTGAGTTCGGCGGATGTCTTGCGGATCGTCTTGTTGAGGTCGCTGATTTCGAGGTATTGCTTCCGGTTCTTTTCGGTCTCTTCCTTGCTGCGCAGGATGGCCCGGTTGAGGAACCGCGACGCTGAAAATGATACGGCGTAAACCATGGAGAGAGAGACGATGCCGTCCAGCATGGCGGTTTTCGCGATATCATTGACCTGTCCGCTGGTGATGCCGGGGGCCTGCAGAAAGTAGTAGGCAGCATGGGTGACAATGAAGGCAATGAAAACCGGAAGGGAAAACTTCGGGGTCGAAAAGAGCGTCGCGAAGATAAGGCTCATATACATGAACAGGCCCATGGAGACCCCGGCGATATGGGGCGGCCTTAAGCTGAAACCCAATATTATTACCGCGCATGATGAGAAGACCAGGAGATTGATGGCATAGGACGCTCTGCCGTATTTGATCAGGAGGATGCTCATAACGGCAATCCCCATCGACGGCAGGATCATCGATGCATACCGTAAAAAACTGTCCCGCACCGCCACCGCCACGGCGCCGAAGAGTATTATCAGAAGAAAAAAGAATATGAGACAGAAATTTAGAACAAACTGCGCCTTCTTGAAATCAAGGTAATCCTGGTTATAATAAGGGGAGAGAAAAAAATCGCGGAGCCGGTTGCTCTTTTTATTATTCATGAAATCCTCTCTCTGTCGCAATAATTAATCACTGTATTCATTTTTCTTTTTTTGTTGAGAAGCTTACTGAATCATTCTTAATCGAAGATAAAAAAATTTCAATATACTTTTTTTTACATGCCGGGAAAAAAGAAATATCCTGCAGGCATGTAAGGGAATACCACTACAGGGTCATCAGTAAAAAGCATAGATAAAGAGCGGATACCATCACTGAATCAGTTTTCGATATTAAGCCGCGCTGAACACCATGCCAAAGCGCTTTTTTCACTCCCCCATTGAGCAATAGCACCGCCCCCATGAGAATGAAATGATACACGCTGTTGTAGTCGAATTCCCATACCAGGGAATAGCGGACGGAGCGCAGTGCCTGTACTAGCGAGGCAATGATGATGGCCGCTATTCCCGCGGCCATGGGAGCCAGCGCTCCGTCCCTGCGGGAGGCCGCCAGGGAGAGGCACAGGACAAGGGAAAAGGCCATGGCCAGGCCCGAGTAGGCAATGAATACGATAAAAATACCCACCGATAAACCGGGAAAGGACCAGCGTTAAAACAAAAAATGCGGCGCCCAGCGAAAGCATGGCCCCTATCGCCCTCTTCAATAGGCGGGTCCCTTTCCATTCATAGAGCATGGCGACCACAAACAGGGACACCATCATCTCCAGGCAGCAATTCATATTATCAGCTGTAAACCTCTTGCCGAGCAAAAAAGTGGCCGAGTTATAAAACATGATATATTTGATTTTTTATTATATAGATTTATAAATATTAATAAAAGAATTATACAAAAGTTAAATTTTATATTTTTTTATTTATGTATTGACAAAAATATATCACTGAACAGTGTTCAACAATTAAAAGCGTCCAATCGTTCGGTTTTTTTGGAACTGCTCATGAAGAAAAAGAAACGAGACTGCAAAGTCCTCATTGTTGAAGACGAGGCCCTCATAGCCTTCGACATCAGCATGACCCTCCAGCAATTCGGCTATTCCGTGGTAAACATTGTCGCAACCGCCGATGAATCGATCAAGGCCGTGGAGGAATACAGACCCGATGTGGTCATCATGGACATCCTCCTCAAGGGCAACACAGACGGCATCGAGGCCGCGGAAAAGATAAAGGACGAGTATAAAATCCCCATCATATTTCTCACGACCTGCACGGACGACAATACGGTGAAACGGGCCACCACCCAGATACCCTACGGCTATCTCCTGAAGCCGTTCCGCAGCATGGAGCTCAGCATTCTCATCGAGCTGGCGCGCCAGCGGCACAGCTTCGAACAGATCCTGATACAGAACAACCTGAAGCTCGCCGACGAGCTCGATAAAAGCAGGAAACTGGAACGGAAGCTCCAGGAGATATCCCTGGTGGACGAGCTCACGGGCCTATACAACAGGCGCGGCTTCAGCCAGCTTTCCCGCCAGCAGGCCGAGATCGCGAAAAGGACCGGCCGCAGCATGCTCCTCGGCTTCTTCGACCTCGACCACATGAAGCACATCAACGACTCCTACGGCCACCACGAAGGGGACAACGCCCTGGTGTCCGCCGCCGGCATACTGAGAAAGATATTCCGCGCCTCGGACATCATCGCCCGGTGGGGCGGCGACGAGTTCGCGGTCCTGATGATCAACGCCGACTGCGACGAGATACTGTCCATCGACCAGCGGATTGAAAGCGTCATCAACAACTACAACGACCAGGCCGACCACCGCTACATCATTTCCATGAGCTGGGGGATCGTGAAGTTCGATCCCGCCTATCCGGCAGAGATCGACGACCTGGTATCCCGCGCCGATGAAATGATGTACCGCCACAAATCGTATAAAAGATTATAATTCCATGCCGCAGACCGGTCTTTTCGACGAATCCCGGTATTCCGTGAAACGAGGAAATCTTGTTAATAATTCAACATCTTTCTCCAGGGCCGGTGGGGCCAGGTATGAACTTTTCAGAAAGGCGTTTTCACTAATAGTGATTGTGATAATCAGATGCGGAACCGCTCTTTCGGCATGATGGCCATGCCGATAAAGGCGGCGAGGAACGTCTTCACGACCGCTCCGGGGATGAACGGGATGGCCCCCATGTAAAGGATGGCTTGGAGCGAGGGGGGTTCTCCCTTCACCGCGGTGATCCAGACATACAGGTAGAGGGTGCCGAGACCCAGGATGACGACGAGGTTGGCCATCCCCATTATGATCACGAGGGGAATAATCCTTCTCATGGATTCATACCGCTCGAGGACCAGGCCCACGAGATAGGCCGTTACGACAAATCCCGCGAGGTACCCGAAGGTGGGCCCGGCGATGACGGCGGGCCCGGCGACCGCGCCGGCAAACCAGGGGACCCCGGCGAGGCCGATGGCAATGTAGAACACCTGGCTCAGGGCACCCCGCCTTCCGAGCACCATGGCGGCGATGAGCACCGCCAAGGTCTGGCCGGTGACGGGAACCGGCGTCCAGGGAAGATACACGGCCACCTGCGCCATGATACCGGTGAAGCAGCTCATGGCGAGGGAAAGGAGCACCACGGTGACCGTCCCGCAGCCGTTCATCCGGCTGAATAATGCAAGCCGCGCCTCGCGATAGCGGTCAATGGCCGCCGCAAATCCTTCCATCCGCTCAATCCCGCGCTATTTAATTTCTTTCTTCATCTGCATCAGCCGTTCGACCCGCTTTTTCACCGGGGGATGCGTCGAAAAGATCTCGCCGATGCTGACCCCCGAGAAGGGATGCACGATGAACATGTGCGCCGTCTGCGGGCTGTGGTCAGCCATGGGCGCCCTCTGGACGCCCCTCTCAAGGTTGAGCAGGGCGCCGGCCAGGTACTCCGGGTGTCCCGTCAGTTTCGCGGAAAACTCGTCCGCCTTATACTCCCGTTCCCGGGAAATGGCCATGGTTATGACCGTGGCGGCCACCGGCGCCAGTATCGAAATCGCCAGGCGCTTTCCGAAGCTTGCCCGGCTGTTGCCCCCGAAAAAGAGCGCCATGCGGGAAAGGATCATCACGGCCCCCGAGATTGAGGCGGCCACGGAACCTGTCAGAATGTCATAATTCTTCACATGCCCCATCTCATGGGCCATGACCGCGGCCAGTTCGTCGTCGTTCATCATGTCCAGGATCCCCTGGGTAGCGGCTACCGCGGCGTGCTCCGGGTTACGGCCGGTGGCAAAGGCGTTGGGCGACCTGCTGGGCAGGACATACGCTTTGGGAAGCGGAAGGCCTGCCTTGCGGGCCAGGTCGTGGGTTATCTTCTCGAGCCTGTGCCCCGCAGGCACCGGCTGGGCGCTGTACGCCGTCAGTATGAGAGAATCGGAAAACCAGTAGGTGGCGAAATTCATCACCACGGCCAGGATAAAGGCGATGATCATCCCTTTCTTGCCGGCCACTATCCTTCCTACAATAATGAAGAAAGCTGTCAGACCAAACAGCAGAAAAAATGTCGTAAGCATGGTGCGTCACCTCCGGGAAAAGTGTGGATGGACGGCTATAACAGCCCGATATGCCAACACATCAGGTATAATACAAGTCTAATATACTGCACAGGCGGTCCGGCGTAAAGCGGCGGACCGATTATTTTTTGAAACAGGTTAAAATCCTGCCGCAGCTGCCGCGGATCAGGCCCTCCTGTTTTCCTCCCGGGGGCACGCGACGATGTAGGTCGGTCCCCCTTCCCTGCTGCCGGTCACCCTCTGTTCCTGCATTTTCCAGAAATTGCAGATCACGTAACCGTTCTGGTACGATATATGGTTCTTGCACGTCATGCAGTCATCAATCTTCATGGTTCATCAATATCCTTATCATTTCTAATAATATGGTGCGACAAGCGGTTTAGAGTAATCGCAACTCACACTTTTTTTGTCAAGAACATAAACACCCCTAGTCAAGGATCAACAGCGTCCCGCTGTCGACATACCGCGCGTCTTCACTGTCCATGATCTCGATGATGCGTGCGTTGAGGCGCCGCTTCATCTCTCCGAAAATGCCCCGCTTTTTTTTATACGACTTCGCGAAGGCGGCGGCCCGCGCCATGAGGTCAGCCTCGTCGGCGCACGCCTTTTCAATGACGCCGTGCCGCTCAAGGTCGGCGGCGCCGTACCGTTTCCCCGAAAGGACCATTTCCTGGAACAGACGGCACGGGACGTATCTCGTGATAAAGGCTATCTCGCTGGGCAGGAAGGGAATTCCTATATCTATTTCCGGGAAGCAGAAGTAGCCCCGGTCGGCCTTCATGAAGCGGAAATCGCAGGCGCAGGAGAAGATGGCTCCGGCGCCGAAGGCGTGGCCGTTGATGGCCGCTATGACCGGCATGGGAAAGAGCAGTATCCTCTTGAACATCTCATTGATGCCAAGCATGAACCTTTTCACCCCCGCCATGTCCCCGGCCTGCACCAGGCCGGCCGCCCACTGCACATCGAGGCCGGTGGACCAGAACTTGCCGTCACCGGAAACGATCATGACCGAGGACAGGCCGGTGTCCGCCGCTATTTCATCAAGGATGCGCCCCATGGCGTCGACAAAGACCTGGTTGATCCTGTTTTCTCCGTTGGTCATCCGTATGACCGCGATCGATTCATTCTTTTCCCATGATAAGATGCCCATAAACCGCTCCCGCGCTTTCTTTATGCGTCCAACAGTTTTCAGGGAACCGGCGCTGAGGATGGATGTCAAAGAAAAAATCGAAACTGAACGATGTCCAGTCGGTTTATCTTCGTTGAACGGTGCCCGGCGCCGCCATCATTCCTTCTTACGTATCCGGAGCCCAGCGAAATAGAAGAGCACCGGCGCGGCCAGCCAGATAAGCTGGGGCACAAGGGTGACAGGGCGTCCGTTGAAAAGAAACAGGGAGGGGTTCCACCACGTCGGATTGTACCCCCAGCCGCCGGAGCCGGCGCTCAGCAGCTCGACCCCCAGTTCCTGGACCTGTCCCCAGGCCACGAGGACCGCCAGCTCGCGGACTTTGAACGCGGCGAAGCGGGGCTCCGGGCACAGGACGTTCACCAGCCACAGGCCGGCCAGGAAGAGTCCGCCGTCCCAGAATGAATGGCTTATGATTAACACGATGAAATGCGCCGGCGGCGGCGTCATGAAGGTGAATATATCCACGATGCCGAGGCCGTCAAGGGCCGAGAGCGGGATTTCCCACGTGAGACCGATGAGGGTCCCCGCCCAGAACAATTTCCACGTAAAAGGGGATATCTTTTTTTGTGTGTATAGCAGCAGCACCGCCAGGGGTATCGTCGCGCCTATGGCAAAATCGATGCAATAAAAATTATCTTTTACAAAATCCATGGGAACCTCCCGAAAAACTATGGCATGGGAAACGATCTTCGCTTTCGGCAATGATATCCGCCCGGTCAGCGGACATCCGGCTCAAAAAAAGACCAGCGGATGTTCGGAAACTTCTGTTTCATGGCCGATTCGCAGGCGTTTATGGCCTCGGACTCAAGGGCGATGCTCCCGCAGTCATTCATTTCCGCCTTGACGGCCACCATGATGTCCGGCCCCATCTGCAGGGTGATGACGTTCAGAACCCGCTTTATTTCCCCCCTGGAGCTGAGAAATTCATAGATATCCCTCCTGGTCTCTTCGTTCGTGCTCTGCCCTATCAGCAGGTTTTTCACCTCGTTGCCGACACTGAGTGCCACGCCGACAAGGATTATGCCGATCACCACGCTGCCCAGGGCATCGTAGAAGGGATCGCCGGTCGCCAGGGTCAGGACAATGGCAACGAAAGCCGCGGAAAGGCCCGTCAGAGCAGCGATGTCCTCCCCGAAGACGACCAGGAGCTCGCTCTGGCGGCTGGTCCTGAACCACCGGAGCAGCCCCTGGCTCCCCCTGGTTTTGTTTACCTGCCTGAGGCATCCCGCCAGGGAGATCGACTCGAGGACGATGCTGATGCCGAGGACGGCAAGGGCGACCGCGGGGTTCTCGATCCCTTCGGGCCTTTTCATTTTCAAGATTCCTTCATAGATTGAAAAGAGTCCCCCGATGGAGAAGAGAATTATCGCCACAATGAAGGACCAGAAATAAACCGCCATGCCGTATCCGAGGGGATGCTCCGGGTTGGCCGGTTTTTTCGACCGCCTGATGCCGTACAGCAGGAGCCCCTGGTTCGCGCAGTCCGCTGAGGAGTGCACCGCCTCGGCCAGCATGGCGCCGGAGCCGGTTACCAGGGCAGCGACGAACTTGGAGATGGCGATGAGGGCGTTGGCGCCGAGGGCCAGGAATATCGATATCAATGATCCGGAGTTATGTGACATTGAAAGGTCCTTTCTACCAAAAGCGTTATTCAACGGAAAAAATCGGGACTGTCCCCTGCTTAAAGTAGGGAACAGCATGGATTTGTCAATTGCAATACGCTGTCGTCGTGCAGCAGATTGCCGGCAGACGCTCCGCCATGCGGAAGGCTTTCCCGCTTTTGGCTCGGGCCTTATATTTAATTTATCAACTTCATCAAAGAATGCTTTACAATAGAAGAACATATTACAACCTTAACAACACCCTTATCCCCCGGAGAGCCCGATATGACCGGTTTGATGACGCTGCTTTTGTCAGCATGGATATACACCGCTCCCTACAGCTTCGATGACGTCGTCAGGGACATAGTCCCCGGCAGAAAGGGAGCCGCAGCCATGAAGGAAATAACCGATATCGTGGACAGGACCTCCCGGCGGTTCCGGACCGATCCGGAAACGGAAGAATTCAAGAAATACTTCAGGAAGGTGCTGGAAGATTTCGATTTCATGAAGCTGTACGAGAGCCCCTACGCGAAAGACAGGGGCGGCGGGCGCCGCGCCCTCGCCTTCCGGGGATGCAGCATGAACGGATATTACATCGAGACCATCGCCGCCATGAAAGACGGCACGTGCGGCCGTGCGCGCATCTGGGACTACTCCACCGAATATTCCCTTACAAAAAACGACGCCTGCATAGCCGGGGGACGGTCCTTCATCGTTTCCGTTGATTCCACGACGCTGACGAGGAAATATTCCCATCGGGACGCCATGCGCTTCGTCGAGGGCCTTCTGAAGGTGATCGATCCCGGCAATATCAGGCGCATGAACGCTCCCGAAAGCTCACTGTATCCCGAGGTGGATGGAATATCAAGGAAGGTTATAAACGAATTCTACCGTTCCTTCCCCGGCGTCTCCGCCCTTTTCAACCGTTACTCGGTCATCAGGTCGTTCCTTGAGATTAAGGACCACCGCGGCGTCCCCTATACCCGTCTGGCCTTCCGGTACGGCTACCGTCTGAAGAACCTGAAGGATGACTATCCGGAACTGGGCAAATCCCTGTCCAACGTGGAAGGGCTCTACCGCATCACCATGGCGGTCAAAAACGGCGGCAACCGCACGATCATGGTCGTCGTCTTCGACAGCCGGGAGGACGCACTCTCCCTCACCCTGAACACCAGGCGCGGCAGGCTCGTTCCCATTGATGACGCCGGGGACCCGGTTTTCAGCGAAGAGATATCCCTGACCTCGCTCAGGGACATATCCTACCGCGCCGTGGTCGAAATGGTCCATGACGTGCACGGCCTCAAGTTCACCACGGACAGCATGGTGATCGCCTTCCGGTACCGGGACATGCCCGGCCGCGGGTCCTGGACCATGAGACTGGAGGACGTGTCCAAGACGCGCATCACCGGGAGCTATTACAACATCATACCCGGCTGGCTGATCGACATGTTCATCCCCACCAACATGGAGCAGTTGATCCATGACCTGTCCAGGGTGATGCTGAAGGCCGACGGCGGCGCCGGATCACGTGTCTCATTCGAATGGGACACGCGCGATGCCAATAACGTGACGCTCAGGTTCGGCGCCACCAGCGAATTCATGGACAATTATTTCGTCAAATACGGCCTCAGGGTATGGAGCAGGAAGGCCCTGGCCAACGAACGGCTGACGCGCGAAGCGAAGGAGCTGAGGGGGAAATTCCTGGACGCCTTCAGGGCCGACATGAAGTGGCAATAAGTACGGCCGGACAGGAGACGGAGCGATATGAACCAGACCAACACCTTCTTTTTCAACCTGACGCCCGATATCGTGATCAGGGCGGTTGAACAGAGCGGCTTTGAACCGACGGGACACTGCATGGCCCTCAACAGCTATGAGAACCGCGTCTACGACCTGAGACTGGAAGACGGGTCACACGTGGTGGGCAAGTTCTACCGTCCGGGAAGATGGACCCGCGAGCAGATACTGGAGGAGCACCGGTTCCTCTTCGACCTGCGGGATGACGAGATACCGGTCTGCGCGCCCCTTACGCTGCCCGGGGGCGAAACCATCCATGAAACCGAAGGGATCATGTATGCCATCTGGCCCCGTACCGGCGGCAGGGTCCCCGACGAGCTGACCGACGCCGAGCTGCAGATCCTGGGCCGTCTCTGCGCCAGGATCCACAACAACGGCGCAGCCAAAAAGGCGCCGCACCGCATCGAGCTCACCGGCGAAACCTACGGGCTCCAGCCCCTTGCCTTCCTCGAAGGTCAGGGGTTCCTGCCTTCCCACTGCAGGGACCGGTACCATGACGCGGTGATGGAAATCGTTGAAATCTACGAGATGCTCCGCAAGGACGTCCCCTTCCACCGCATCCACGGCGACTGCCACCTGGGGAACCTTCTCCACGGCGCCGAGGGCTGGTTTTTCCTGGACTTCGACGACTTCCTCACCGGTCCGGCCGTCCAGGACGTTTGGATGCTGGTGCCGGCCCGCGACCGTGAAGGCCTGCGACAGCGCGAAGTGTTCCTCGATGCGTACGCGCAATTCAGGGACTTCGACCGCTCCTGGCTGAGGTTGGTGGAGCCCCTCCGCGCCCTCCGGTATATCCGCTATGCCGCATGGATAGCCCAGCGCTGGGACGACCCGGCATTTCCCGCGGCCTTCCCCCATTTCGGCACCGTGCAGTACTGGGAAAACGAAACCCGGGACCTGGAAGAACAACTGGAATACTTTTACGGCAATACCGCCGACCTCCCCGCGGGCATGCAGAGACCGGAGGAGGATAAACCTGATGAGAAAGAGCTCACCAACAAAGATTTTTTCTGGGACTGGGAAGATAAATAGCATGAGCGAAAACGAAGAAAGAGATTTCCTCTCCCCCTATTACATTGACCGGTGCATGCACTGCGATTTCAATCCAAAGGAAGACGCAAAGGATCTTTACGCGGCGCAGTGCCATCTGTGCTACCGCTGTTTTGAGAGGAAGAAGTTATTTCTCAACAACGTGGGCTGAACAAAGCCGGGCCAGCCCGATAACATGACCATACTCCCATCTCATCAAGATGCTTCTTTTTCACTACTCACCTCATTTTGGTACCGGCATAATTAACGATTCTTTATTTCATTTCGATAAAAATATACATCCTTGCAACATTTAAACAATTTTTTCTTGACACAAACAGCTGCAATTATATTTATTAACCATATGGTTAAACTAGAAAGTTAGACCGTATGGTTAACAATGTAGTTGATCAAATCAACCGGAATATGTAATCCGATCGGCATGAACCGTCAAGTAGACACATCCACGAAGGACAAGATCCTCAGGGCAGCGATCAGGGTTTTCGCCCAAAAAGGCAGGCATGGCACGCGCATGGACGAAGTGGCCCAGGAAGCGGGCATCAACAAGGCCATGGTCTACTATTATTTTTCAAACAAGGACAACCTGTTTTTCGAAATACTGACCACGATATTCACGGAGATGTACCAGAATTCATTGCACAGGATCAGCGAGGATATATCGACAGGGAAAAACCACGCGGATATAATCAGCAACAGCATCCGCTACTCCTTCGAAAGCTATAATAAAAATCCCCATTACACGCGGATCATGATCGACGCCATCAGCAGCGGGATGGATGAAATACCAAAGGCTCTTGAAGCAGTCTATGACAGCTCCCAGCTGAGTCCCACTTCGTATATCATCAAGACCATACAGGACGGCATCGACAAAAAGATCTTCAGGGCCGTGGACCCGATAAACACCATGATCAGCATTACCGGCATGACATTCATTTATTTTTTATCGCGCAATATAATCAAATTTTTCGGCATGAAAATTGATGACGAGGATGAATTTCTGGATAACCGCATAAAGAGCGTAATTGACCTGATAATGAACGGAATGCTCATGCGTCAATAGGCGATTATTTCACTTGACGTGCCGTCAACAATGTCATCTTGGGACGCAACCGGGATGCCGCGGCGGCCCCGGCATCCCGGTCAGGCAAAAGCCAGGCGGAAGGTCAGGCAACACGAGACAGGCCATGAATACTGACAGTAACATAAAAACACTAGCCTTCATCCCGCTGCTTTTGCTGGTCACGATCCTGTTCCACAGCATAGAGTTCCGGGTCGCCCACTGGAATCCCGACGAGGTCATTTTCGCCACCGGTGGGCAGAAAATCATTGCCGGGGAAACGCTCTACAGGGACTTCGGCGACAACAAGCCCCCCCTGATCTATTACACCTATGCCTTCATCTGGAAGCTGGCCGGGAATTCCTACGTATCACTGCTGTTACTGTCCAAGCTGTTCGCCATTGCCGTCATATTCCTGATCGCCCTTGGCCTGTATGTTATCGGCAACAGCCTCGGGGGCAGAACGATCGGCGTCACCTCGGCCCTGTTCTTCGCCGCGTACAGCATATGCTCGCAGGGGTCCGAGGTGCTGGGCGGAAGAAGCGAGATCTACGCCACCCTCATGGGCGTCATCGGCCTGTATTTCTTCATGAAAAAGGACTTTGCCCTCAGGACCTTCGATCTCGTCATGTGCGGCATCTTCCAATCGCTGGCAACGCTGTACAACACCAGGTTCGGCATCGTCATGGCGGCCTGCGGCCTGTTCATACTCTACAAGCACGGTATCGGCAAAAGGTCGATAAAGGCGGCAGCCGCCCTTTCAGTTCCCTTCATACTGGCCCTGGCCGCGGTCCCGCTCTATTATTACTCCGCCGGCGTGTTCGATTATTACACCTTCTGGCAATCGACGATCGTGCACCATTATCTGGCAATCATGCCCCTGTCAGTGAAGATAGCTTCAGGTCTCATGATCCTCTTCTTTTTTGCGGGACCCCTGCCCTTGGTGTTTTTTGCGGTATACCAGGCTGTCACCGAGATAAGGGAAAAACTTGCGCACGGTGCCCGGGTTTCCGAATCCGCCACGGATAAACAACTGTCATGGTCCGCGCGATGGTCTATGAAAGCCGGCCGGATTATGCGCCTGTTTTCATGGGACGAAGAACGCCAGGCGTTCCTGTTCCTGATGCTGCTTTTCATCCTCCTGTACGCGTCATTCTTCACGGGAGGAAAGCCCGGCATGCGGTATTTTTACATGATGTTCGTCCCCCTGTGCCTCCTCGCCGCCATGGGTTTTACCGCCCTGTACGACCTGGTCGCGGTCAATATGATCAACAGGGGGCTGGCCCGCGTGGTGCGGACAATCCTGGTGCTGTTCATGGCATCGTCCCCGTCATATTTTTTCGTCATCCACATGAATACCCCGCGGACCCTGCTCATCGACAGCATCAAGGAAAACAAGCGCCTGGTGGAATACCTACAGCAAAACACTTCCGAAAAAGACAGGATTTTTTCCTGGGTCAGCGTGAACCCCATGTACCTCAAGGCAAACAGGATCATGGCCACGTCGATGATCTATCCCGCAGAATTTCTCTGCCGCTATTATTATTACGTCGGCGACTTCAAGAATGAGACCACGGCATGGGACATTTTCCTCGGGCAGCTGAAAAAAGAAAAGCCGGCGATAATTATTGACGACACCGGCGGCTTTATCACCAAAAAAGACAAGATGGTGACCCATGTCATCCAGAACGACTACATTGAGCAGAGGGCCGGCGAGATGAAGGCATTCATAAAGGATAATTACCGGCATGCCGATTCGATAGAAGGATACGACATTTACAAAAGGATTTGACGGTCACGACAGTGCGGCATTCCGGCGCCGGAGGGAGAAATACGGAACATGACTCCAATTACAAAAAAAGAAGCCACGAAAAAACCACTAGTTTCCATAATAGTCCCGACGTTTCGGGAGGCGGAAAACATTCCTGAACTGGTCCGCCAGATCGGCGATGTCCTTGCCTCACGCCAGGTGGACTACGAGATCATCATCGTTGACGACAATTCCCGGGACGGCATCGAATCGGCGGTTGAATCCCTGTCTGAAACGTATCCGGTCATGATCCACACCCGGATCGACGAGAAGGGCCTGTCCTCGGCGGTCATCAAGGGCTTTTCCCTGGCGCGGGGCGATATCTATGTCGTGATGGACGCGGACCTGAGCCATCCCCCCGCGAAAATCGCCGAGCTGATACAGCCCATCATGGAAGGAAAAGCGGATTTCGTCATCGGCAGCAGGTTTGTTCCCGGCGGCAGCATCCCCCACTTCAACTGGTTCAGGAAACTGAACGCATGGGTGTCAAGGGTGCTGGCCCGTCCCCTCGCCGCCGTCAAGGACCCCATGTCGGGCTTTTTCGCGTTACCGTGGCATGTCATGCCGGCCCGTGACATCCTCAACCCCCTCGGCTTCAAGATCGGCCTGGAGCTGCTGGTCAAGTCGGAACCTGAAAAGATCATTGAAATCCCCATCGAGTTCCAGCAGCGACTCCATGGAGAGAGCAAGCTCTCGCTGAAAGAACAGGTCCTGTACCTGGCCCATTTATACCGCCTCTACTCCTACCGCCATGAGAAAATGGTGCAGTTCATTGAATTCGGCCTGATAGGGGCCTCGGGCGTGCCGGTGAACCTCCTGTTCGTCTACCTCACCTACGATGTCATGTCGCTGTCCTACTCCACCGCCCTGGTCGTCGGTTTCATCTCCGCGGTGACATCGAACTACATCCTGAATAAAATAATCACCTTCAGCGGGTCAAAGCCGGCAAATACGGCCGTCCAGTACCTGCAGTTCGTAGCCACCTGCCTCCTGGGCCTGGCAATCAACATGGCCGTATCGCTGTCCCTTTATAACAGTATATTTTTTTTCCACAGGTATTACATCATCACGTCGCTGATCGGCATCCTGGCCGGCATGGTTTTCAATTTCATCGGCAGCAGACTGCTCGTTTTCAGGAAATAAGCCACGGCCTGTTCCCGCCGGGGGCCGAGACCCCGACGGGGGCCATGCTACATTGCCTTCCTGAACTCTCTTCCCCGGGCCTTCCTCGGGTATTTCAGATAGGGGATCACGTCCTCGTTGCGCGACGCGGTGGTGCCGTCGTATTCGATCGTGACGATGGGGACGCCGGTGATCTGTTCGATACGGTCCGCCATTGCCTCGGTCACCATGGAAGGACAGCAGTAGGCCGGGTTCGTCTGCACGAAGAGCGACAGGTCCGGATGCTGCTCGATGATATGGAATATCTTCATGATGTTTTCCATCGACTCGCCCGTGTGGTAGATGCTCAGGCCGAATTCAGCGAGGACGTCCTCGGCGTTATCAACGATCCTGAAGTCTCCGCCGCCCAGGACCCGGTTGAAATACCGGTAGTACTTCCTGTTAAGGACCGTCACCACCTTGGAGAGCACCTTGGCCAGGGCGGCGTCGCCGATGAGTCCCTGCATGAACCACTTCTTGATGTAGCGGTCCGCGACGATCGTAATCAGCTCGCTGTAGGGCGTGGTTATGACCTCGCCGCCGTTCGCCTCTATGGTCTTGATCAGGCCCTGGTTCATAATGTCATTATCGCGCACGTACAGGTCGCCGAAGATGGCCACCTTGGGCCTGTCTGTCCTGGTGACTGAGACGGCCTCGAAGAGGCCCATGGCCTCGGTCAGGGCGTCTTCCTTGGAGCGTCCGGTCATGAAGGCGTCGTTGAGGATGTTCGCCGCCGATTCGAGGGCGCGGTCCGTGGACCCCGGGACGTTCTCGTAGGGACGGATGTGGCAGGCGATCTTCCTGAGCATCCCGCCGAACATGAAGCCGAGGTAGCACTGAACCGCCACCGGGACGGAAATATCGACAAAGGTGATGTCGCCCATGTACACGGCCATCTGTTCGTAGCCTTTTCCGAAGGACTCCAGGAGGTACTTCGTGTAATGGGGAAACATGCCGATGTTGCACGCTATCTTGGAGTTCATGCTCCAGAGCACCGTCTGCGCCGGGTCCAGGCCGTGGCGCTCGACGTAATCCACGCCGTTCTGCACGATGATATTGAGGGGTATGCACTGCCCGGTGTTGAAGCGCATGCTCCGGTGAATTGATTCCGCGCTTTCAGAAACGACGCGCGCGTCAATGCCGTCCTTTCTCAGGGCCGACTCGATGAAGCGGCACGATATCCAGTCCCAGTTGGGCAGGAGGAGCGTCTTCCCTGCGAAAATGTCCTTTCCCTT